>ENA-UOOK01000134-UOOK01000134.1-fermentation-metagenome-genome-assembly--contig:-NODE-134-length-85471-cov-30.795753_pt1 | contig 85471 bp, 89 predicted proteins | sample MGYA00245777_ERZ724023 | MGnify/ENA primary metagenome ERZ724023 (study PRJEB28704, sample SAMN03018312) | fermentation metagenome | biome: anthropogenic terrestrial biome; feature: soil; material...
TGACGGCTATCACTCCATCTGCCTCCAGTCCGGCGAACTCTCTTCCGGCCGGGAGATGGACTTTATGGTTGACCTGGTCAGCACCATAAAGAGATGCAGCAGCAAGAAAAGCGGGCCGGGTCTGGGCATAACCCTGAGCCTGGGGGAGCTTACCTACAAGCAATACCGCCGCTTATGGGACGCCGGGGCCCACCGTTACCTGTTGCGGATAGAGACTTCCAACCCGCTCCTTTTTCAGAGAATACACCCACCGGAGCAGAATTACAACCGACGCCTGGAGTGCCTGGAAGCTTTAAGAGAAATCGGCTATCAAGTGGGTACGGGGGTGATGATCGGACTTCCCGGCCAAAGCTATGAGGATCTGGCCGGGGACCTTGAATTTTTCCTGGCCAAAGATATTGATATGCTGGGAATGGGCCCCTATATTCCTCATCCGGATACGCCATTGGCTCAAGAAAAGCCGGAATCTATCCCCGATGCCTTCAGCACTAGCATCCGCATGCTGGCTTTGGCCCGAATCTTAATGCCTGACATAAATATGGTAGCTTCCACCGCCTTGCAGAGCATCCACCCCGATGGTCTCAGGCTGGGGCTGAAAGCCGGAGCCAATATCGTCATGCCGGTGCTTACTCCGGAGGAAAAGCGCAAGGACTATATGCTCTATGCCTATAAAAAATACCGCGACTTTGAGCATTTAAAGCAGGATATCCAGGAGGCCGGCTACGAGCTGACTCTCTGGCAATGGGGAGACTCGCCGCATTACTTTAAGCGGCGGGAATTATCAACTCCAGACTGCAGCCCCGCAGGGAACAATATATGTTCCCTGCGGCAACGGACTTAGGAGGCAGAATATTTTACGGAGGTCTGAATATGAGCATCAATGACGCCCCCCGGGCTAATCGCCCCCATATTGCTATATTCGGCCGGCGCAATGCCGGCAAGTCAAGCCTTATCAACGCTATTACGGGGCAGGATATTGCCCTGGTGTCGGAAGAGGCAGGGACTACCACTGACCCGGTTTATAAATCCATGGAGATCCTTCCTTTGGGTCCCTGCGTACTGATTGACACTGCCGGGATAGACGACGCGGGCTCCCTGGGGCAACTGCGGGTTAAGAAAACCCGTACTGTTTTGGATAAGACTGACCTGGCTATCCTGGTCATCGACCCGCTCCTGGGCATCAGCCGCTTTGAGAAAGATCTGCTGGCAGCCTTCGCCAGGCAGGATATACCGGTACTGGCAGTCTTGAATAAGATAGATCAGGATGACACTCCAAAAGCGCTGCTGGAGCAGGAACTGGAACTATCCCTGCACCCGGCAAGCACGGTAACCGGCGAGGGCATAGCGGAACTGCGGGAGCTTATAGCTCAGAGCGTACCTTCAGGGTTTGAAAATGTAAGTATTGTAGGCGATATTCTTTTACCCGGCGATGTCTGCATATTGGTTACCCCTATTGACAGTGCTGCCCCCAAAGGCCGTCTTATATTGCCCCAGGTACAAACCATCCGGGATATTCTGGACCACAACGCCCAGGCCCTGGTGGTCAGGGAAACCGAGCTGGAATCTGCCCTGGCCGCTCTGACCAAGCCGCCGCGCCTGGTTATCACCGATTCCCAGGCTTTTGCCGCCGTCTCCTCCCTGGTCGACGAGTCCATCCCCCTTACCTCCTTTTCCCTACTATTTGCCCGCTACAAAGCTGATTTAAAAAGTATGATGCAAGGCATAAAGGTATTGGAAGATCTTAAACCGGGCGACCGGGTACTCATCGCCGAGGCTTGTACCCATCATCGCCAGGAAGATGATATCGGCAAGGTTAAAATCCCCCGTCTGCTTCAGAAACAGGCAGGAGGCGCTCTGGCCCTGGACTGGTGCAGCGGCGGCAGCTTCCCTGAAGACCTGGGAAACTATAAGCTGATAATCCACTGCGGCGCCTGCATGCTAAACCGCAAACAGATGCTCTCCCGTATACGTACCGCCGGGGAAAAAGGGGTTGCCTTAATCAATTACGGCGTTTTTTTAGCCTACATGGCCGGAATCCTGAAAAGAACCACCAGTGTATTCGCCTCCGGACCGGATTTTTAGCCTGTCCAACCTTCCCCTATCATCAGGCTAAAAATAAAATCAGGCAGCTCAGTCCCCCTCAAAGGGTGTGACCGGCTGCCCGATGCAGATTTTTATCAGCTTGCCTGATCAGGCTTCATATCTCTCCCGTAAGCTTATAATTTATCAATTGCTCCAAGGCCGCGATAATGCCGTCCGAGGCCGCTGCCATCGCCTGCAGACGTTCCCTGGCCTCATCCTTGCGGTCGCTGTTATTGAGAGCTATAGCCTCACGGGCCAGCGCATGTACCTGCTCATGATGATCGGCGACCAGGCGGTTATATATCTCCAGCATCTTCTCATCCTTAACCGAGTTGAGCCAACGGCCCAGACGACATTGCAGATGAGTGGGCACCTCATCAGGGTCGGCAAAAAGATCATGCTCGACGATAAACTGGTATTTACGGACAAAGCCCCGATGATCGTCCATAACCTGTCTTAACACCACTTCGTCGGGCAGGTTATATTCACCCAGGATATCCCGGAAGTCTTCGGATATTTTGTTGGTCTCACCCGCAATGTCAACGATAGCCGTAAAATTATCCACCTGGTTGTCTATACCGGATATAACCTGCTCCAAAGTACCGATCAGACCCAGCATAGCGTCATTTACCGTACTTACAACCGCCGATATCTGCTGCGAAGAAGCGCTCTGCTCCTGCATGGCCGAGGTAATATCCATAACCGAATCCTGAATGTTAACAATCTGTTTTATGATCTGCTCTATAGTAGCAATAACCTGGCTGGTAGTCTGGTTCTCCTCCTCAATGGCATCCCCCATGGACTCAACATCCAATACAAAACTGCCGATATTATCCTGTACCCCGCTGATCAGAGCGCTGATCTGCCGCGTATACCCTGCGGTCTGTTCCGCCAGCTTACGAACCTCTTCGGCCACCACCGCAAAGCCGCGTCCGTGCTCCCCGGCCCGGGCCGATTCAATGGCGGCATTTAAGGCCAGCAGATTAGTTTGCTCGGAAACACTCATAATAGTAGCGGTTATTTCTCCGATATCGCGGGAGATATTCTCCAGCTCCCGGGCTTTCTGAACCGTAGCCTGCCCCCGCTGGCCCAATAACTGTCCCATTTCTTCGCATTTTTTCATCTCTTCTTTGCCATGCTGAGCTGCTTCCGATAATTGCAGATAGGTAGTCTGCAGGTTTTGGGCCTGCTCAGCTACCATTGATGAAGCGCCGGCAATCTCTTCCACTCCGGAATCAGCTTCGCGCAAGCTGCCGCCAGCCTCTTTCAGCTGACCGCCTACCTGCTGAAGCTGTTTGGATGTCTGTTCCAGCTTAAGCACTGATGAACTGGCTACATCATTTAAAAAATATGCATTAGTGGTAAGGCTTGAGCTTTTGGAGAAGAGTTCATACATGACCTCCCGGAAACGTTCCAGCAAGTCGGAAAATCCATGGGCTAATTGGCCGATTTCATCCCGACTGGTCAAATCAACTAACGCAGTCAAATCGCCTTGCTCCACCCGCATCATACTATCTCTCAGAGGGGCCAGATGTCTTAAGGCCCGGTGTAAAATAAAATAGGCCACCGCACATACTAATAGCAGCGAAACAGCCACGATCAGCAGGGAACGATTTTTAGCTTTGTTCTCTGCCTGCAGGAACTTATCCCGGGAAATCTCCCCCTGGACAAAAGCAATAGTATTGCCCTCTACATCCTTAATAGGTATCAAAGACAGTATCAGCCGGTCATCGCTGCTTTTTCGAGCCAGGCTGTTTCCCTGGGCCAGTTCCTGCAGATCATGGTCGGATAATTTTATTGTGGGGGCGGCGCTCTGCCACAGCATAGCACTCCGCTGCTGCTCCAGGCTGAAGATGGCGTATTCCCCCTGATTCAAATCATTCAGGGCATCGCCGATGGATTCCTGCATAGAGCTCCCAACTTCATAAAGACCTATTAACTTATCTTCCTCTATTAATGGAGTGATACAGCGGATACCAAAACCAGTGACGCCTTTTTCTACCGCCACGACCTTCTGTTTGGTTTGAATAGCCTGGGCCAATGCTTTGCGGGAAGCAACATTATCGCCAAATTGCTCGGGTTTTTGCGCCCTTAAAATTGCCGTACCTTCGGGGGAAAAGAAATTCAGCTGGGATATAGGATAATTCTTCTGCCATTGCTGATATATGGGAAGAGCCAGCTTAAGCAATTCTTCCCGGTCTTCCTGCTTGAAAGCTTCTTTGATAGCAGCATTGGCGGCAAGGGAATCGGATAATACTTCCACCTCTTTTTGGGTATCTTCCACACACCCGATAACCATATCCGAAGTTTGGGCTATATATTCCTTTTCAAAATCATCAATCAGAATACTTTGCAGAGCCAAACTGTTCCAGCCAAAGAACCCAAAAACCAATAAATTAAATAGGACCAGCAAAAAAATAATACGGACTTTCAGACTATTTTTTACCATTGCCGCCACCCCCAGTCGTAAATTGCTATTGTGAATTTTACCATATTCATCTAGGGGGGTACAGGAACAAAATGGCTATTTGGGCATAGCCAGGTCCATTCCCTCATAGGGCGCAACCGCTGTTAGTACATATTTCCCATTCACTCATAGAGAACTTTTATAGTTTCAATCTAATATGATAACAGGAAGAGATTCAAAATCTTGATTTAATTTCGCCCGGTATATAAAAAATAAAGAATCTGGGAGATTAAATGAAATACAGCTATCGCGAAAAGTCGCTTATTAATATTGTCGACCGTATTGAGGCAATTAAACAGCAGATTATGCAGACTGAAGACCAGGAGGAAAGAAAAGCCCTCTGCGAAAGGCTCAACCAGCTCTATATTATGCGCTCTTATTACATCCAGCTTATCAGTCGAAAATAAACTTCCCGGGCACCGAACATCTCGGCTTTTTACCCCCTTCTATACTCCCTTCTCCCCAAAATTACAAATTCCCTTTTTATTCTATTATTTTAAGTGAACTTTCAAATATAAAAAACGTTCTGAAGCAGTGCCGGCCATCCTGATCAGGTCCTGATAGCTGCGCACCTTCCATATTTTGCAGATAAAAAAAATATCATTGCCGGCCGAGGATAAGAAGGAAAGTTATCCCATAATGTTGAATTAAAAGTAAGTACATAGATTTTATGGCAATAGCAGTCCTTGCCCTAAGTTACTTTTATTATCAAGCCAACGGTTTGCGGGGCCCTAACGGAAAAAAACTCATTCTACTCAAGGTATTCAAGTCCTGACCATCACCCTGGTATAAGTATATGGGCTTGACCCTGGAGGAAAGGGGATGCATATGCGTGGCATCCGATGTAACATGGGGCTTTACCAGGAGGTGGTGATTGGTCCGGTATGGATAGACGGCAGGGAATAGCAGGCAGACTTACCCTGCCGATGGCATCAGCCCTTAAGATTTTCTGCCGTAAATAAAGAAGGGAGAGATTCAATAAATGGAAGCATATATAGGTACGATCATTGTGTGGCCCCTCAATTTTGCCCCCCGGGGCTGGATGTTCTGTCAGGGACAGCTCCTGGCAATATCTCAGTATACCGCGCTCTTTGCCTTGCTTGGAACTACTTACGGAGGTGACGGGAGAGCCACCTTTGCCCTGCCGGATCTGCGAGGGCGCGTACCCGTGGGAGCGGGGCAGGGACCCAGTCTATCCAGCCATCCCCTGGGAGAGATAGGGGGCGCAGAAACCGTGACCCTTACAGCCCCTCAGATGCCGGCCCATTCTCACGCCCAACCGGCTTCCACCAAAACAGCCACAGTAGGACAGCCTGGACCAGCGACTGTTCCAGGTTCCTATGAAAAGGAAAGAGGAACCTATTACAATATTTATTCACCCCAGAGCGACGCCAATACAACCCTTGCTCCTGATGCAGCCGCCGGCGGCGGTCAGCCCCACAGCAACCTGCAGCCTTACATCGCTTTGAATTATATTATCTGTATTGATGGCATATTCCCTACCCGAGACTAGGGGGAAAGGTTATGAAAGCCATCGGCGCAAGAGAGCAAGTGAAAAGACCGGCATCTGACGCAGGGGAAACGGACAAGGTGGTCTTGCGTCCGCAGCAGCCCGAGGACGAGCCATTTATCTTCCGCCTCTTCGCCGCTGGCCGCCCGGATCTGGAATGGATAACCGGCGTCGGCCCGGACCGGAAGCAAGAGCTTTTAGTCCGTCAGTTCCGCTGTGAACAGGAACAGCTGCGGAAAGATTATCCCGCCGCCGAGTACAGCATTATTCTGCAGGCCGGAAATCCGGTGGGAAGGCTGTATCTTCACCGCGGAGATAAGGAATATCGTATTCTGCTCCTTACCCTGGTCCCCGAATACCGGGGCCGGGGGATCGGAGGCAGCCTGATCAAAAGTATTCTGTTGGAAGCTTCCGCCGGGAACAAGCCGGTAGGCCTCCAGGTAGCGTGGTATAACCATGCCGCCCGGGGGCTTTATGAAAGGATAGGTTTCCAGGTGGCTGAGGACGCGGAAGTCTACTGCGAAATGCAGTGGCTGCCGGAAACCGGTTCCAATGAATAGGAGGTGAAAAAATGAGTCGTAAAATAAAAACTTTTCTTGTTCTCTTCATAATGACAGCTGCGATCACCCTTACTCTGGGAAGGGTGCTACCGGCAGAGGCCAGCGTCAGTAACACTCAGAACCTGAATAACACTTGGAGTGCGGATAGTACCAATGGCTTTGTTGGGCCAAGTGCGTCGGACGCGCTGGATAGTAGTGCCAACGCTATTTGGATCGACAACGGCGACACTTCCGCGCAATGGATAGAATTCTCCGTCGCTCCTGGTGAAGGTCTATTTGCTTTTGACCTAACCTCGCTCACGCTGGGGAAATATGAGTCTGATTGGGACATGACATTCACAATAGTTGGTACCAAGACGGATAGTTCAATCACCACTCCCGTAATTCTTTCCTGGCCAAGGGATGGCAGTACTGAAAAAACCTTTTCCGGAGCGGATTTCAGCGGTCTTACCGGCCTGACCAAATTTAAGGTCAGCTTTGGGGATGGCACTTTTCCCGTCTGGTATGCCGAATTCAGACAGTTCGCTATCGCCAATCAGGTGAACAGCGGCAACGCCGCGCCGGTTATCACTGCTCTCAGCGATATCACCTTCCCGGAAAATACGGTCAATGCCGTGCCCCAACAGATCGACCCGGATATTGCGGTGGCCGATAGCGACTCGCCCAACTTCGACGGCGGCCAGGTCACGGTGGCTTACGATGACGCCGGTCTGGCAGAGGACCAGCTGACGGTAGGCAATATAGGCAGTATCTCCGTTTCCGGAAACGCCGTCAACTACGCCGGGGCCGGTCAAATCGGCACCGTCAGCGGTGGTACCAATGGCAATCCCCTGCTTATTACTCTCAATGCCAGTGCTACCCCGGCGCGGGTTACCGAGTTATTGCAGGCCCTGGCCTACCGGAATACTTCCAACGAACCCACCAGCTACCGCACCATCTCCATCACCGTCAGCGACGGCGACGGCGGCACCAGCACGGCGGTCACCGCCCGGATCGGGGTATCCGGCCAGGCGGAATCCGGGGTCGAGAACCCGGCCCTGACCCAGGATCTGAGTTACCCGGTTTGGGTGGATAATCTCAATAACGGTTTTGCCATTGCCGCCAACGGCAGCGTGACTCTGGCCGGTAACGGAACGTCTATCTGGATAAACGGCGGAGACAGCGGTCCGGCCTCCCTGACCATCAGCGCCGCCGAGCAGTTTGCCGGCGGCAAGTTCGACTTGACGGGATTGGCCTTCGACTTGGTCAATGGTACCTACACTGTCACCGTAACCGGCCACAAAGCCGGCGGCGGAACGGTCACCGCCAGCGCTACCGGCAACAGCACAGCGGCTTTTAACGCCATAAACTTAAGCGCCATGACCGGGCTGGACTCATTTGATGTAGAGATTTCCGGCAGCGGCGACGTTTCTAACCTGGGACTGGATTCCTTTACCATCGCCAATCCCGGGGACTACACCGGCAACCAGGCGCCCGGTCTTACCGGACTGAGCGACATCACCTTCCAGGAAAACACGGTCAATGCTGCGCCCCAACAGATCGACCCGGATGTCGCAGTGACTGACAGCGACTCGCCCGACTTCGACGGCGGGCAGGTCACGGTGTCCTACACCGCCGGCAGTTCGGCACAAGATCAGCTAACGGTGGGCAATATAGGCAACATCTCCGTTTCAGGAAACACCGTCAATTATACCGGGGTCGGTCAGATCGGCACCGTCAGTGGCGGGAGCAACGGAACCGATCTGGTTATCACCCTCAATGCCAATGCCATTCCGGCACGGGTTACAGATTTGCTGCGTGCACTGGCCTACGGGAACACCTCCAACGAGCCCACCAGCTACCGCACCATCTCCATCACCATCAGCGACGGCGACGGCGGCACCAGCGTAGCGGCCACCGCCAAAATCGGGGTATCCGGCCAGGCGGAATCCGGGGTCGAGTCCCCGGCCTTGAGCCAGAATCTGAGTTACCCGGTTTGGGTGGATGATCTCAATAACGGGTTTGCCATTACCCCCAACGGCAGCGTGACCCTAGCCGGAGACGGATCGCTTATCTGGATAGAAGGCGGAGGCAACGGCCCCGCCTCCCTGAGCATCAGCGCCGCCGAGCAGTTTGCGGGGGGCATGTTCGACCTGACCGGCATGACCTTCAATCTAAACGGCAGTATTACTTACACCGTCACGGTAAAGGGGTATAAGGCCCTTGGCGGCACGGAAATCGCCAACGCCATCGGCAACAGCACAGCAATGTTTAACCTCATAGATTTAAGCGCTATGACTGGTCTGACTTCCTTTGAGGTGCAGATCTCCGGCGACGGCAACGTCTCCAACCTGGCTTTGGATGCCTTTACCATCACCAATCCCCAGGCTTGCAACCTGCCCCCGGTGTTTACCTCGACCGCCGCTTTCAGCGTACCTGAAACCGTCCAGGCGGATAATGCCGTACTGCACGATGTCCAGGCCCACGACGGAGACGGCGGCGGCAATGATGCCAACCTGACCTACAGCATAGCGGGCGGAACCGGCCAAAGTTACTTTACTATTAACGCATCTACCGGTGAGATTACCCTCAGTGCCGCCGGCGAGGCGGCACTGGATTATGAATCTGCCAGCAGTTACACCTTGACCGTCCGTGCCGACGACGGTCGGACCGTCAACAATATCAGCGAGCAGACCGTCACCGTCAGCGTGGGGGACATCGCTCCGGTCATTACCGCCGGCCAAATTTTTACGGTAAGCGAAACAGCGGCCAACGGTACTGCAGTAGGTACCGTCGCCAATACCGGCGACGACGACTCGGTGACCTTTACCATTACCGGCGGCAACACCGGTAGCGCCTTTGCCCTTGATGCCACCAGCGGCGCGATAAGCGTGAATGATGCCGACGCCATTGACTACGAAGATGCTTCCAGCTTTACCCTCACCATCCAGGCTACGGACGGAACTAATAATCCCAGTCAGGATGTCACCGTTAATGTGGAAAACGTCAACGATCCTCCTACGGTTTCCATGCCTGCGTCTGTTACCGTCATTGAGGATGTGGCAACCCCAATAACTGGTGTTGCCATTGCTGACGTTGACGCGGGGGCAAACGATGTGATGGCTGTTTTTACAGTGAATAAGGGCACCCTGTCGGCATCTTCCGGCGGCGGAGTAAGCGTCGGCGGCACGGCTGCCGCTTTGACTCTGACCGGAACGGTTACGGGGATAAACGATTTCATCAGCGGCGGTAATCTGAATTTTACCACCGCACTGAACGACACCAGCTCTGTGACTTTGGGGGTTAAAGCGAACGACCAGGGGCACACCGGAGCGGGCGGCGCCCAGGAGTCGGCTACCTCTGACATTATGATCAACGTCACCTCGGTCAATGACCCGCCTTCCTTCGCCAAGGGATCGGACCAGGCGGTGGCCGCAAACTCCGGTCCCCAGCAAATAACCGGGTGGGCAACCAACATTTCCAGCGGTCCGGTCAATGAATCCACGCAAATGATAACCTTTACCGTAATCGGCAATGACAATCCCGGTCTGTTCTCGGTACCGCCCCAGGTGTCGTCAGCAGGCGATTTGAACTATACTCCGGCGGCTAATACCACCGGCAATGCCGCTATCACCATACAACTTACGGACAACGGCGGCACGGACAACGGCGGAATTGACAGCAGTGCTCCCCAGAGCTTTAATATCAAGGTCTACGCGGCAAACGGCAGCGGAACCATGGCGGTGACGCCGGATATCGCCGCTATCGGCCAGACCGGCCTGACTCTGTGCTTCACCTACACGGCGGCGGCAGGCGGACTGGAAAACGGCGCAGTAAGTATTAACGTCCCGGACGGTTGGAGTCTCCCCAGCACAGCTGTCGCCGCCCCCGGCTATACGACGGCTTCCGCCGGAACAGTGTCTGTTTCCGGCCGGGCACTTACCGTAACCGGCCTTACTCTGGCAGCCAATAATACCATTACCATAACTTACGGAGATAAGAGCGGCGGCGGACCGGGGGCCACAGCCGCAAGTATTACCGGTGCCTCTTCATGGCAAGCGCAATCCCGCACCACTGCTGCAGGCAGCCCGGTCAATTTGGGTGTTTCGCCTCAGATAACCGTAGGTTCAAACGTCACCATTGACCCCGCCAGCGGCAGCGCCATTGAGGGCGAGAGCTCACAATATGAAGTGTCACTGGTTTACCCGCCAGTGACCGACGTTGTCATCAGCGTAACGCCCGACAGTCAGGTTAGTGTGGACAGGAGCAGCCTGACCTTCGGCAGTGCCAATTATAATACGCCGCAGACAGTGACCGCCACGGCTATAGACAACCATCTGGCCGACGGTGACCGCACCGGTACGATAACCCATGCCGCCGGCAGCGCGGATCCGGCCTACCAAGGCATTTCCGTGCCTGATTTTCTTCTCAATATAACCGATAATGACGGCCCGGATATTATTATCAGCCCCAGCAGCAGCCCCCTGCAGATTACGGAGGGCGGAGCTGCAGTCAGCTATACCATGGTACTGGCCACCCTGCCCGCCGATAGCGTAACGGTTTATGTATACGGGGGGCAGCAGATCAGCATAGACCCGCAGATGCTGGAATTTACCGCCGGCAACTGGGACGTGCCCCGGGAAGTTGCCATAACGGCGGTAGATGACGTTGACGCCGAAGGGCCGCACACGGTAACGGTAACCCACAGCGTTTACAGCACTGATCCGGATTACAGCGGTTTTCATATTCCGGACATTACCGTTGATATAACCGACAACGACTCTCCGGGCATCAGCATTGATCAGAGCGGCGGCGCCGCCGTAGTCAGCGAAGGCGGAGGGGATTACAGCTATACCCTGGTTCTGACCACCAGGCCTTATGCCGACGTGGAAATCGGCATCAGCGGGGGCGCCCAGCTGAATGTGGACCCCGGGGAGTGGATTTTCACGGCGGGGAATTGGAATACGCCGAAAACCATACGGGTGGAGGCGATGGATGACGATGTCGCCGAGGGAGAACATATTGGGACCGTATCCCACTCGGTCTACAGCGCCGACCCGGGCTACAATAATTATACTGTTTCTCCCCTGACCCTGCTGATCATTGATAACGATGCCTCCGCTAACGCTACCCTATCCGGACTGGTGTTGAGCAGCGGCACATTGACCCCGGTCTTTGATCCGGCAACCGGCAATTATAATCTTGCCGTGGCCTATAGCGTAGACAGTATTACGGTGACGCCTTTCCCGGCGGACGGCAACGCCACAGTCACCGTCAACAGCGCACCGGTAACCGGCGGACAGAGCTCACCGCCCGTCAGCCTTAACGTGGGAGCCAACTCCATTAATATTGCAGTGACTGCCCAGGACGGCATAACCGTCAGGATTTATACCGTCACCGTTAACCGGGCCGCTCCGTCCGACGACGGGGACAGCCCCGGCGAAAATACACAGCCGCCGGGCGCTAGTACCAGCGCGGCCATAAAGGCGAATACCGGCGGCCAGGTCAGCCTTGAGGACGCGGCCGTGGAGATCCCGGCGGGAGTACTGCCCGCCGACGCCACTGTCAGCATCAGGACACTGAGCCAGAGCGAAGCCAACCGGGTAGTGCCCGAAGGGATGCGGGTCAAAATGGCCGGCGTCATTTATGAGATCACCGCCAGCGGTGAACGACAGTTCGGCGACAATTATATTACCATCAGACTCGCTTACAACCCGGTCGGAATCGCCGAAGGCGAATCCCCGGCAATACATTACTACGACGAGATGCTGGGACGCTGGATTAAGTTGGAGACCCAACTGGTGCAGGAAGATGACCGCTGGTACGCGTTAACCCGGGTCAACCACCTGACCAAGTTCGCCGTGTTCAGCACGGCGGCGACGCCGGAAACGCCACCGGATGATAAAAAGGTGGTTATCCTGACTTTGGGACAGACCCTGGCCAGTATAGACGGCACCCCTTACACCCTGGACGCTTCCCCTTATGTGGATAAACCGTCTCAGCGCACTCTGGTACCCATCCGCTTCGTCAGCGAAGCCCTGGGAGCCAAGGTCGAATGGGATGCCGCCCTCCGACAGGTCACGGTCAGAGACAAAGCCGGAGTAATCGTGCTTACTCTGGGTTCGACACAAGTGCTGGTGGACGGCACAGAGCAGACTATGGAGTGCGCCCCGGAACTGCTGCCGCCCGGCCGTGTTTTCGTTCCCCTGCGCTTTGTCTTTGAAAACCTGGACACACAGGTGGACTATGACAACGACACCGGGAAGATAACCATAACGAGGTAAAGGAAGGCAATTAGCGGAATAAGAAGAAGCCAGGCCGCTCTCCCGCCTCTGTGGCCAGACGCCTGGTATGCCTGCTGTATTAATGAGAAGAGCGGTAAGAAACAGAAACCATGTCAAAATGAGACTGAAGCCCGAGACAGCGATCACTTAAATCTGCGGCAACATCCGCCGGGTTGGAGCATTATGCGAATACCAGTCGTTCGCTGTTGACTTTTACACCCTGGATATTGTATTGTTTTTATAATATGATTAGGGAGTTTTGATCAATTGGACGACTCGCCGGTACCTGATCGAAGTAGTTTAAATGATAAATCGGTAAATATTGCGACACATAAGCTCGGATAAATCTTATCCGCTGAGCTTATGTGTCGCTTTTTTCAGGTAATTTACAAGAATCGTAGCTCCGTAAAGGGCTCACACTTTATATATCGCCATGACGGCTCGATATTTTATTTTAACTTAATCAGGGGGCTAATTAATGACCGTAAACCCTTTTATATTACCGTTGCTTTTGCAGCTCATATTGATTTTGGTTAACGCTGTCTTTGCCTGTGCTGAAATTGCGGTTATCTCAATGAACGACAACAAGCTGGCCAAGCTGGCCGCAGCCCAGGATAAGCGCGCTGTCAAGCTGGCCCAACTAACCGAACAGCCGGCACGTTTTCTTTCTACCATTCAAGTGGGTATTACCCTGGCCGGATTTCTGGCCAGTGCCTTTGCTGCCGATAATTTTTCCGACAAGCTGGCCGATTGGTTTGTTCATATCGGTGTTAAAATCCCGCATGCTACCCTTGATACCATTTCCGTAGTGCTGATAACCTTGATCCTGTCCTATTTCACCCTGGTGTTAGGGGAACTGGTTCCTAAACGAGTTGCTATGCGGTATTCCGAAAAGCTGGCACTGGCTATGTCAGGTCTGATCTATGGCATTTCTCAGCTATTCAACCCCATTGTTTGGCTGTTGACCATATCAACCAACAGTGTACTGCGCCTGCTGGGCATTGACCCGAATGAAGACGACGAGGAGATCACCGAGGAAGAAATACGCATGATGGTTGATGCGGGCAGTGAAAAGGGAGCCATCAGTCACAGCGAGAAGTATATGATTCAAAATATATTTGAATTTGACGACAAAACTGCTGAAGAAATCATGACTCACAGAACGGAAGTCTCCATACTATGGCTTGATGAGAGTCTGGAGCAATGGGAAAAGACCATTATTGAAAGCCGACATTCGGTTTATCCGGTATGCGATGAAAGCCCCGACAATATCATCGGAGTTTTAAAAGTCAAAGATTATTTAACGATTAAGGACAAAACCCTGGAAAATATTCTGGAAACAGCCGTACGACCTGCATATTTCGTACCGGAAACGGTGCGCACCGACGTATTGTTCCAAAACATGAAAAACACCAGACAGCATTTTGCCATTGTCTTGGATGACTACGGAGGAATGAGCGGCATCATTACCATGAATGACCTGCTGGAACAGTTGGTCGGAGATCTGGAAGACGACGATACTCTTCCCCTGGAGTCGCCGCTGATTGAGCGCCTTGATTCCCAAACCTGGAAGATACAAGGGACAGCTCCGCTGGGAATGATATCCGAACAACTGGGAGTAGGTTTACCGGAAGATGAATATGAGACTTTCGGCGGCTTTATTTTCGGCTTGCTGGGAACCGTGCCTGAAGATGGCAGCACCCCGGAACTGGAGGAATACGGTTTGAATATTAAAGTAACCAAAATTAAGGGGCACCGCCTGGAAACAGCCATCGTATGCCGGGTTGAGCAAGTTTAAACCTCTTGTATAATCTCTTTTCATTGGAGGCGGGGGCAAAAAAGTGCTCCCCTCTCTGTAACAGTTAAATTTTTGTTATTTCAACTGTCTACTTTGAAGGGAGCTATCAGTTTTGCACTGGGGGTGCGGTTCAATATCAGACAGATATGGTTGTCTGGAGATATAACCGTTCTTTGGGCTTCTAGTTGCCAGAGAACCACCCTATGGGGTTTATCCTGCAAACGGGCAAATTTAGATTTTTTAGGAAAACTGCTTAAAACCCGAACCTACCGAGAAGATTTACTTTTCATATCCCATGGTTACACCGATCACAGTCACCAGACAGGCCAGACCGTTGGCGATGGCATTTACCTGATCATCGGTAATAATTGGGCAGCCAAAGGCATCCGCCACCAATTTGCCAGCACCTAAAAGGGCTATGTAAAATGCCGGTTTACTTAAGCGGCTGAAGATTTTGTCCTGTTTTTCATCCATGACTATCTACCTCCTGTCAATTGGATTTTTAAATACAATGCAGGTTCACAAAAATACTGTAGGACTGTATTACGCCGGCCCGTTATTTTTTACCGCGTCTTACGAAATCGACTACTTCGTCCAGTTTCGCTTCCTGTTCCGCAAAGTTAATCTGGAACAGGGTGGATAGCTGTTCGATAGCCCGGGTATTGTTTTCCACCACTTCAGCCAGGCACCTGCTCTCTTCCGCCCGTATCGCGTCAGTCTCCTGCCGGTGATTTCGGGGCCAGCTCCGGCGAATGAGAATAATAAAGGCGGCGGCTAACGAAGCCACCGCCAACATACCAATGGTCCAATCTTTTACTTGTTCCCAGGGCACATGACATCTACCCTCTCTCATGAATTATAGCTTACTTGTGCAGTACTCTATGGCGCATAATAAGTCTACTGCGCCAGAGCGTTTATTATTTCGGCTTTTTCGTCTACGGATAAAGCCGGGTATTCGGCCAGGATATCCTCCGCCATCCGGCTTTCCTCAATCATACGGCGGCTCACGACACGTACAAAAAGATTCTTTTTCCATATTGGCATCAGATTGCCCCCCCCATCACAGCGGCCATGGCCATTTCCAGATCAGCCACTCTTTGTTGGGTATCTTCAAATTCGGTTATTAGCGCGGTTGATACTGGTTCATACTTTTCGGCAGACCACTGGCCATTCTCGTATTTTTTCCAGAGATAGTCAGTGTCCATGGCATCTATCGCTATCATATTGGAAGTATTAATTTCTCCTGACAGTTGGGAAACACCTATACAAATATCATTTTCATTTAATTGTGCATAAAAATGCATTGTTAAACCTCCTAACTAAATTCTATAACTTCCCATGCTATATCATTTGTAGCTTCAGCACCATTGTTTGTAATACAATAAAATTCTAAATTTGTGCCGCTTGTTAATCTTGCTCTGGGTTTTAATGATATCTGGTACTCAGGTTGGGCTTTTGAATAACCAGTTGATGTGACTGTTATAAAACTTCTATCAAGATTAACACTAGAAATAGTAACATTGGCTGTCTTCACGGATGATCCCGGAATGGTAACTGAAATTATACCTCTTTGCACACTTTTAATAATTGACTGGTTTACTTGACTGCTAAGACTAGAAATCTGCCCACTAACTGAATTTAATGCAGATTGCGAAGCCCTGGAAGAGATGGCGGCATCTAAATTAGAGTCTACCTTAGCTTTTACCTGATCTAGTGTCGGCTTGTCCGCAATGTAAATCTCGGCCATTATACTACCTCCTCATAAACTAAGACCGCCACACCCGAAACGGCTTTCATGCCCCATCTATAGGAGGCCCCCCCCTCCGTAAACTGATGTGGCATTTCATCCGCCTTATGCGCACTAAGCTCATTATTGTTTTGCCCAGCCTGACCCTCAATCACATTGAGCTGGCTGTCAATGGTGTCCATGTTTTGGTTAATTACGCCTATGTCTGCAGTCTCGTTGTCCAGGGGTTTGATTAACCCGTAATTTGTGGTTTGATTTGGCATTATACAGTCTCCCTTCAAAATATTTCCCGGCTGCGCAGCTGCTCCCAGCTTCCGGCTTTGACCTGTTCCCAAGTAATCGCCTTCACTTCCTGCCAGGTGGTAAAAGTAAATTCGTAGATTACGGACAGATGAGCAGGTTTAGCTTGGTCAACGGCATCCTTGACATCATTGATATTGGGAGGTATCCCCCGGGAATCCGTAAATTTAACCGTAAAGCTATACTCCTGCGGGTGTTCTGCTACCACGACCTTTCCATAGACATAGCTTTCAGCTATGTTCTGAATTAAAGCCGGAGTTACCGTCCCCATCCCCCTGAATTTAGCAATTATCCGGCTGCGCCGCTGATCAAGAGGTTTAACCGTATTGCCGGGAAGCCCCAGCATCTCCTCCCAGCGGGTCAATCCCGCTTCACCGGCCGTCTCAACATAAAACTGGTCCAGTACCTCTTGTATGCTTGCCATCAGCTCATCCAGCTCATCTCCAGCTGTTGAGAACAGGGCGGAAAAGGTCCGGGAGTCACGCAGGAATCCAGGCACATAGCTTAGCATGGCACTGTTTCTACTCATGCAGGGTCACCGTCCCTTTAACCGCCACCTGGATATCACTGACAGCGATATTGCTGGTGCCGCCGTTTAGAGTCAGGCCAGTATAGTCCATCACGCCGGGGATGCCAAGGATCAAAGTGCCCACCTGGGCATGACTGACATAAGACTGCTGGAAGGCTATTCTGCGCAGATAGCTTGCCAAAGCATTATGAAAAGCATCCTCTACCGCGCCCATATCCGCGCCCGGGAACAGGGTAAGCGTTGTTGCCGCATCTATGGGCAGACCATCCGCGCTCGCCACGGTCACATCAGCCCCGATGGGCCTCACCTCTGAAATATGAGCGGCAACCGCCGCGACGATTTGAGCGCCGGCAGGTTCTTTATTGGAGTCAATAACTACCACCTTGACCGTCCCGGGGCCGTTCCAGGTAGCCAGGACCCTGGCGTCTCCTACTCCGGGCACTTCCAGCGCCCATTGCTTATAGTGGGAAATGTTGCCGCTGGTGGCCGGTTCCCTGACCCGGGCCAATAATCTGGTAAGCAGATCGGCATCATTCTCCTCATCGGTACCGCCCATAGTGGGAGCGGGGTTAGTAACAGCCGCCACTCCCGCCAGGGCAACCGGTATCCGGTTTATAGCGCCTGCCGGAACATTTCCGCTTAGGCCGGCTTCCTCGGCCATGACGCTTACCGTAACTTCACCGGAAGCACCAATTAAGGCCTCGCTGCCGGTTACAAACCTTAACCCGCCGGCGGTGGCAAATATCGTCCCAGCCGGTATGATCGTATTCTCAATTCCGCTTATTTTCACCTGTCCGCCGGCTTGGACCGCCGGTTTGCGGTTGATGCCATGCTCGGTGGCCCGGTAGTCCAGATACTGGCCGGAGGCGGTGGAGGCAAAACCCAGGTTCAGGACATTATTCAGCTGAACGTATGCCTGGGCCAGTTCCAGAGCTGCCGGAGCCAGAGCATCATAAATAAAGGAACCTTCCGACTTTTGCATATCGGAAGGCACCTTATCGAGAAGCCTTTGTAATATGGTTTCATAACTTTGCGCCTCATACATGGATCATTACCTCCCCATAATCAGTTACAGCGGTAAAGGTTATGTTCAGTTTTTCTTCCTGAAAACTGGTATGCAGGTCTTTAATGCCCTTGATGTAGGAATTGACCAGCAAACATTCTCCCACATAGCGTTTGGCCTCGCTCTGAGTTGCAGCATGGGAGTAGCTGGTGCCAATCAGGGTTTCCAGCTCGCTGCCATAATTCCAGGAATATACCGGCCAGCGGTAGCGGGTGGTATGCAGGGCCTTGTATATCCAGAGCTTAATCGCTTCCCGGCCTTCCACTGCCACGATTTTTCCGTCTTCCCGGATAAAGTCCCCGCGCTGGAAATCCCAAGCGTATTCTTTGGGAACAGGCAAGGAAACAGGCATAGCCTGCACCTCTCCGATTTCATCAATAAAAGGGAAAATACTCATATTCTCACCACCTTGGCCAGGATAATATAGGTTTGCCCATCACAAGTAGGCATTACCGTGATGGTATCGCCGCTTTTCAAGGTATCGGTCCAGGTGATTTGTCCGCTGTCATCCAGACTTTCCAAAACGGTATATTCCGAATACTTCTCCGGGGCAGGCGGCGTTTTGGAAATAATGGTCCCTTTCCCGGTCTGGGAATACTTCCTCTGATAGTCTGCCAGCAGGTAATCGGCTATAAGAATATTGGGCTTCCCAATCTGGATATCCCCTATTTTAATCAGCAGATCGGGCGGAGGAGCTATGACCTCGGCCAGCATAATGGAAGGGGGATTATGGACGCTGCCCTCCTCACGCATAATGCCTATGATGGCTGAATATGGATTATCCTGCATCTGCTATCCCTCCCGTATCCATTTTATTATCCCATTCCAGCTCCAGGCTCATGGTATGCTGCCCGTTTTTCCAGTTGTGGGTATCGCCGTCAATATAAAATCTGCCTTTCAGATCGGTATGGGGTTCTCTTACTTCCACGGCTTTACCGGTTATGCAGGCGGTATTCCCCAGAGCCTCGGCACTGGCTTTACGTTCCAGGTCTTGGAGCATGCTGCTGGCTGCGGCGGCAGCGTCTTTATCCATTTCTTTTTGATAGATGGTTTGCAGCAGTCCGTAGTCTTTCATCCACTGGTCGTTTTGCACTCTGCCTATGATATTGCCCTTTTCATCCGTGATGACAACCCGGTTGACCATATTTTCCGCACTCTCGGAATAACTGGCATTGCTGAGATTGGTTTTATTATTCAGCTCGTAAGCAGCCACCACTATTCCTTTTTCGATAACGTCCAGCTTACCCTGGTTCATCATGGGAAGGTATTTTTTCCCGGTCTGCCGGCTGGCGGCAGTATAGGCGGTTTTAATAATTTCATAACCGGTCTTGGCCAGAGCTATACAGGACTGGTTAATTCCGGTGGCGATAATATTACCGGGGACAATGCCTAAATCACCGCAGACTTTCCTGGTTATGGCTTCGGCGGTCATATCGCGGAAGTTATATGACATCTGGCTTTTGGTCAAATAAATCAAACCGTCGAAAGCGGTTAGCTGCAGTTCGTTGCCTTCGCAGAACATCTGTTGGGAAAATACAAATCCCTGCATCAGCTCAATGCCATCATCGGTTTGTAATTTCAGCATATTGCCCAGGCCAATTGTTATTTTGGGCAAGTAAGCATCATGGGGCGAAACGGCCAAATTGACCTCCAGCTTCCTGGCTGCCTGCTGCAAATCACCCGACCAGGTAATGGAGGCCACCAACGGACTGATATCCTTATATCCCTGAGCATTAAGCAGCATCACCTTCATTTAATCACCAGCTTCTGTCCGGGATAGATAAGGTTAGGGTTCTTAATCCCGTTGGTTTGGGCGATAGCCGCATAATCAGCTCCGTTTCCGGTGAGCTTTTTAGCAATCATCCACAGGGTGTCTCCAGGCTTGACGATATACTCCTTGGCCTTCTCTTTTTCAATCGGCCGGGCAGCGGCACCGGTACCTGCCGTTGGGGAGCCGATATTCAGGAAGAGGTATTCCTTGAGACTGAGGGTGTAGTATACGTCTGCGCTGCCGGCCTTTTGTCCGTACTCGAAGGTTTCGATGGTCATTGCCATGTTTATATCCGTATCAGCAACGAGCAGCCTAATAGGTTTGCCGGACAGCCTCCAGGAATCAATCATGCTGACGCAATCGTAGGGGGAGGGAAAACCCTGGTACTGGCAAAAAGCATAATTATAAGCCGGAAAAAAAGAAGCCAGGCTGATGGTGCTCAGACCCGGCTTGCCGATAAGGTTTATTTCCCCTACGTCATTGATATTTACAGTTTGATTTTGATTGCCCTTGGATATGGTGAACTCTCCCGGATTAACCGGAAGCTGCAGCCTTTCGGCATTGTTGTTGTATGACAGCCAGAATTCCATCACGCACCCCTCCCCGCGTAATTTAATTGCGCATTTTTAAGCCTGATCGCCACAGCTCTGGCAACCCGGTCGATATCAGCCTCTTTCCGCACTATAATGGTATCAGCCAGCCTGGCAATCGTGATATTTCCGCCGCCGCATTGCCGGCAGTCTGGTTCCGGCCTGGCCGCCGCCCGTTCGCCTTTCTTGGGCAATGCCGGATAGTTGTTGTTACGGTGATCAGGCTTAAGCAGCGATTGATCTTTGATGATAGAGGCAGCTTCAGGGCCTTTGGGTTTGCCATAATTCATTATGGCCTTAATTACGTCGGCGGCCAGAAGGGCCCAGCCAACATAGGGTATGAACCGAGTTAAACCACGGAAAACTAACGGTGCGGCCTTCAACAGCGTTGAACCGACTTTGGGCAGCGCGGTCTTGAGAGGATTAGATATATTGGGTAAATTTATCTTCTTCAGCAAGGAAGCTGCACCCGGCTTTACCCTTTGCAGCCCGGAACTAAAGCCAGGCTGGCTGCCGCTTATTATTCGCTTCCCGGTTCCGGGCAGCTTCCCCTTTCCTAATGGAAAACTTAAACTTGGAAGCTTCAGGTTCTTTATCCAGGAACCTGCTCCTGACTTTGACCTTGAAGGCTGAGTCGCTGTATCAGGCAGCCACAGCTTCCTGGCCGGGCCATCCACGGAGGGTTTTCCGCCTTTCTTTACGCTCCTGCCAAAGGTCAATATACCGCAAATGCCATTGAGAAAACCTACGATGTCAGTTAATTTTGAAAACCATCCCTGATTATCCCGGCCGGGTTTATCAGCCTCGGCATCCGTTTGAGCCGGGGGGACGAATAATGCCAGGGATGAGGACATTTTTTTCAGATCTTCATTAAGTCTGCCCATAGTCTCGTCAAGCTTGCCTATGGTTCGGTCAAACTTTCTTAAGCTGCCACAGGCTTGTAATATCTGATCATTCAATTGCTGCATATGCGCAAATGTGGTAAGCAATAATCTCAATTTTCATACCTCCTTCCTTTTTCAACTGGTGACGGCGGGCAGCCGATAAGCCCCTGACTGCATTTTGAGCAGGGGCTTCCCGGCTGCCGAAGATTAGCCGCCGTCTCAGGCCAGGATATCCGTTAATTTACCCTGCAGCTCCATTGCGGTCAGCATTGACCAGTAGAGAAAGTTCTTTTCTCCTTCTGACGCATTGAAAATTTCCGATGGCCGCATGCCTTTCTGGGCATAGTAGTGAATCATGTAGGTCAGGCCATCATCTTTTATAAGTTTTTTATTTCTTCTCCATCGGTCTCACCCAGGGAATTAAAACCGCTCAGTTTCATGATCTGCTCGCTGAGACTGGCAATCTCGCCGGATAGAAGCAGTTTCTTGACCAATTCCTTGGGAGTGGGCACAGCCAGTTTTTCCAGGAGCCGACGGTCTTTTAAGTCCGGGTCTATAACCCCTTTCAGGATGGCAAAAAGAGCCGCTTCTTCCTCATCGTAAAAATCTTCCCGCTCATGGGCTTTATTGAACCGGATTTTGGCAGCGCTTTCCCGGATTTCTTTGGCTTCATCCAGAGTCAGAGCCTGGATGGTAAAACAGACTTTAGCCCCCGCCAGTTCAGAAAGACGCGGCATATACACCTGCTTACCGGGTCTGTGGCTGATATCCTCCGGTTTAAGGCTGAGAAGCATTTCCAGGGTTTGACTCATCTTTTTCCCTCCTTAGGCCGTAACCATGTCCAGCAGTTCCCAGTCACTGAAGGTAAACGGGCATTCCAGGACCCCCTTGGTTTTTACTTCCCAGGCAGCCAGGGATAAATCGCTGAAAGCCGCATCTTTAATAAGGATGCGCTCCGCTCCTTTGGCAGCCGGGTCGGCCAGAGCGGATAAAATCTGCAGACGGGGATTTATTCCCTGTTTGATACGGTCGCTTAATTTAAGCATCATACGGCTGTTCATTTTATGCAGCTTAATCGTCCCGGTTCCTTTATAGCCCATCATCTTGGTATCTATTCCCGGACGGCCGCACATGGCTATTTCCTCTTTCTCCAGTTCTATTTTGGCTTCCAGTCCATAGGCTTCGGCTACTTTTTCTCCATCCAGCCATATTTCACCGAAGCTGCCGTTCATAATATTTTCAGCATTGGCCAATTATAATACCCCCTGTCTTATAAATTGATGACTAAGTTGACGTCTTCAATGGCATCAAGCGGCCGCACGGTTGACACCAGAAATACCTTATCCCTGGTATTGGCTTCCTTGATTTGCTGCTCTTTCCAGCCGTCGGCCGGTTCGCCGATACTTTTCAGATAGGTTTTTTGGGCCGGAACATTGATCTGACAACGGTTCTTGCCGGAATCCAAAACCCTTTCCAGTTCCAGGGTTTCATAATAGGCATTGACAGCAGCTATCAGCAGCAGTTTGTTGGGATAACTGTTTTGCACTGAGCCTATGTACTCATCTTCAATGGTTTCTTTTATATCGTGGTAAACCATATCAAGGATCCTGACCAGCTTGATCTTTTTCCAGTCTTCCCCTTTAGTTTCGGTGGTGGTCACCAGGCTGGTAACCCCGCGGGCAATTTTAACCTTTTCGCCGTCATGGTAAAGAATCAATTGCCCGGCATTGATTTTAGCATCCGCTTCATCTTTGGTCAGCTTGGGTACGTCGTCAAGCTCAGACAGCACCCGGAAGGTGGGAGACACAGTTAAAGGAAGACCGGCAATTAATCCTGCAATTCTGGCGGTAAACTGACTGGCGGAATAGGTATTTCCCTTCATCATTATGTTTTCCGTGGTGAAATTAATAACCGCCTCATGATCGGCGTTTTCATTAGGCAATACCACCATAATCCTGCGCTCCTTATTATCGCGCATGCTCTTCGCCCAGACTGCAGCCGTGCTGGTATCAGTAGCGGCAATACCGGGAATAGCCAGGATATTGAATTTGATAGTTTCCAGATAATTGAAGGCATGGGCATAATCGGCCGCGGAATCCGGCAGCACCACTGCCTTGATCTCCCTGGGAGTACCCATAAAGGCATGCTCCAGGTACATTTTATTGGCTGCCGATAATGTATCGGGGATGTCGGCAATATCAAGCAAATGATATTCGGTTAAATTGGCGACGCTGCTGTCTTTCAGCATCAATGCCAAGGTCCCGACCGTACCTTGTTCAATGGCTTTGATCGCTTTGCTCTGAAAAATAATATTAACTGAAGGCAATCCCACAGTTTATCCCTCCTTATAATCGTTATAGATATTCTGCATGAGATCGTACTGGATTTCCGCTCGGGTATTCAAAGTTTCCAAATCCAGTAAACAATAGAGCTCGTTATCCCGCAATTCTATAGCTAAATTAAATATGTGATACTGGGTTCCGTCAGGAGCAGTCAGGGTCATAATATCCATCAGCTCCTGCTGCAATCGCGCAGCGATGCTCAGCTGATCCGTCAGGTCTATGTCGCCCTCCTGATCCTGGGGTGAATAATAAACGAGCTGCCAGGTAATTTTATTCCGGTACTGGTCCCGGCTGCAATCTTCACTGCATCCCTTAATCAGCCGCACCAAAAAGCCGGGCCGGGTAAACTCTGCCGGTAGCTTATTTAAATAAACGTTGGTTATTGAGGGAAACTTGCCGTTAAGGATAGCTGCTATAGCGGCAAAACTGCTCTCATATATTTTCATCACCTCCTCTCCCTACTGATGAATACAGTAGTACCAGCCGGGTATGATAGTTATCCACCTCCTCTGAGACGTAATGCCCCCCAATAATAAAAGAGCCCGCAGGCTCTTATTATCGGGAATCAATATTAAACTGACTTACTGCACTATCAGTATAATTCCTTATCTCCCCGATCAATTCGTGATATTTTCTCATTCTATTCTCCCTGTTTTTCTAAATAAGTACTGATAGCGGATATGCCAAGCAGCTCATCAGCCTCATCATCGGGTAAAAGGCCCAGGCACCAGGCCATTTTATGTATGATCTGTTTTCTCCGGCGATAATACACATCTTTCTCCAGCCCGGGAATACCAATATCGGAACAGATATACTGCCAGGATTTTTTCTTGTTATAGGTGAGGTCAATAATAGCCTTTTCTTCCTCGTCCATCATTATTTCGAGGGAGTGGTCGACGATTTTTATCAAGTTCTGCAGTTGCCGTATCATCTGCTGAGTTTTGTGCATCGCCTCTAAATCCCTGACCGCATCGTTCTCAACTGAAGAATATACCCCATAGTATTTGCCTTCCCGCAGCCGGTAGGATGAAACCAGGGTTTGGCTGGAGGGTATTATGTGGTCTTGCCAAGTCTTTATTTTCTCCTCCAGAGCGCGCATTCTGATAGGAAAACTCTTATAGTTGTACAGCAGCGCCTCGGTCTCCTGATACCACTTCTTCTTACGCAAAGATATCCTCTCCTTTATACTTTTTTATGTTTGATGGTAATTTTGACAGGAAGGGGAGCAGAAAAATAATAGAGCTTTTCAGCTCTATTATTTTACAAGCGCCTTCCCTATTTATATTTCCGCCCATCCGGTGAAATCTCGTTTTTATAGAGAAATATCATGCTGCCAAGACAAGTGATTAATCGTTGCAATCAGATATATTAAGCTATATCTGATTATAAGTCCCAATATGTATAATTATTCTCCAATTATTCGCAGTATTTTCGTTGGCGAGTATATAGAGCGGCCCGAGGCAGTCCAAGAAGCCGGCAGCCTCGGGCCTGAGCCCAACAGCGTTACCGGTCTGTCGCTCACGTGCTTGACAGCCTCCGGCTGTAATAGGTATCCGGCATGGTTGAATCTCTCCTTAGATAAGGATCTTGATGAAATTGGGCTATGGGTAGTATAACAATAACCTTGACTTTCATCCTTTATGCCGGTGTGCATACAAATTTCTGGACTTCTAAGATCAATCGGGGGTTTTGATTCTGCAGGAATATTTTTATTTTTAGGACTAAAGCACCTTGACGCACTCATTACTTCGGCATAGAATTTGCATAGGTTATTAGAATGTATGCTATATATTTCCACACTCAAGGTATAGCGGATATACAGTCTCAAGCCTCACATTATTCAATAAAATCAACTTTATATTTTATTCCTATGGATACTCTATTTTTAGTTCAGGCAAGGACAGAGAAATGCCTGTTTGCCACCAAACGCTCAACCTTTCGAAGCCTAATTATATTGCAAGATTTGAAACAGGAGGAATGTTTTTTTATGAAGAGTATCGGTTATCGCTTAATGATCTTTTTTAGTCTGACTCTTTTGCTGGTATGTGGAGGGCTGGGGATAGTTTCCTATAATAACGCCAGCAAAGCCTTATCATCTTCCATAGAAGACAGCCTGATTGCCCAAGCGGAAGACGCCACTCAGATTATCAGCGACAAGTTGCAGGCCCGGCTCACCGCCCTGGCGGTCGTCGCCAATAATTCCGCGATCAGGTCTATGGATGAGACAATCCAGATGCCGGTCTTGAAAGAGGAAGCCCAGCACCTGGATTGCATTGCTTTAGGGGCAGCCGCTGACGATGGTAAGTTATCCTGCTCTGATAACACCAGCATTGATATCAGTAACCAGGATTATTTTAAGAAAGCCATGCAGGGAACCGCTAATATATCCCAGCCCAAAGTCAATAAAACCAAGAAACGGCTGGAAATCATGCTGGCGGTTCCCATCAAAGTCGACCAGCAGGTCACCGGGGTTCTGGTAGAAGTAGTGGATGGTATGATTTTGAGCGAGGTCAGCAATAATATCAATTTCGGGCAGATCGGCAACGCCTTCATGCTGGACGGCGAGGGAACGCTAATTGCCGATGATGATCAGGAATTGGTATTAAGTGAGATCAAAGACGCGGTAGAACTCAAAGATGATAAAGAAGCCCTGCCTCTTTTAGCCCTGGAAGAGAAGATGCTTGCCGGGGAAAAAGGCACCGGCCAATATACTTACGGGGGAAAAACTAAGACCATGGGCTTTGCGCCGGTACCGGGAACTGACTGGTCTCTGGCCATCACGGCTGAAACCAGCAAACTGATGGCCAAATTGGATGCATTGAAAGGCGATATAGTTGTCGCCTTCCTGGCGGCTCTCCTGTTGGGTCTCATTGTTTCCTATATATTGGGACGTCAAATCAAAGTTACCATAGGCAATGCGGTCAAGATTCTGCAGCAGATAGCGGGGGGCAATTTCGCCGTTGAGATCAACGACCAGGACAAGAAACGCAAGGATGAACTAGGGGTTTTAGCCCATGGTTTTGAGGAGATGGCTTCCAAACTAAGGGAGATGGTCAGCCAGGTAGCCCTAAACGCTCAGGAGGTCACTTCCGCCAGTAAAGAACTAGCCGTTTCCGGTGAAAATATCGCTTCTTCCATGCAGGGGGTATCGGCCTCGGTGGAAGAAATATCCGCAGGTATGCAGGAGGTTTCAGCGGCATCGGAAGAAATATTGGCCTCGGACCAGGATATGGTGACTTTGATCAATAAGGTCAATGAAGCTGCCGACCAGGACAACCAGCAGGCACTGGAAGTTGACTCCCGGGCCAGCAACCTGGAAAAGAGCACGCGTTCTTCTCAACAGGCTACCAGTTCCCTTTATGCCGATATTCAGGAAAAAATTAAAAATGCCATAGCAGATGCCAAAGTGGTGGAGAAAATTGATCAGCAAGCTCAAAATATTGCGGCTATTGCCGATCAAACCAATTTATTGGCTTTGAATGCCGCTATTGAAGCTGCTCGTGCCGGTGAGCACGGTAAAGGCTTCGCTGTCGTAGCTGAAGAAGTACGTAAGCTGGCCAACGATTCGACCTCGGCCGCCGGAGATATCCAAAGCCTTACCCGCCAGGTAAATGACGCTATTGATAATCTTATTAACAATTCCCATGATTTACTGAAATTTATTAACGAGGTCATCGTTAAGGAATATGGGCAATTAGTGGAAGCCAGCCAGCAATATGGTTTAGATGCCAAGATGATCGTCGATATGGTGGAAAAAAATAAAACTGCGGTCAACAATTTGCTGCAAACAGTTACGGAGATCAATCGGGCCATGGAGAATAACACTAATACCATTGAAGAAATCACCCTGGCTTCCCAGGAAATTGCCAAGGGCAGTGAACATACGACGGCTTTAACCCTGGATATCAGCAAAGCTTCCTCCAAGGCCGCCAAGAGTGCTGAGCAACTCAGTCAATTGATTAATCAATTTAAAATTTAGAGGAAAGCTAAAAGCAGAACAGGCTTTTATAGAACTTTCGCGCAGCAGATATCAGAAGGAACAACAGGGCATCGGTTCAGCTCTTACAGGTGCGGCCATTGCCGGGCAGATGGGACCGGCAATGGCCGCACTCAATTTCATGGCGCCGTTAAAGACTTTTACGTCGGGGTTTCTTTATGACTTTTCCTGGCGGGCCATATAATCCTTAATGGCCTCATGCAAGGCATCGGCAGCCAAATTGGAACAGTGCATCTTTATGGGGGGCAAGCCGTCCAAAGCTTCGGCAACCGTACGGTTAGTGATGCGTTCCGCTTCTTCCAGGGTCTTTCCCTTTACCATTTCCGTAACCATACTGCTGGTGGCTATGGCTGCCGCACAACCAAAAGTCTTAAACTTAATATCCTGAATAATATTGTCCTCTACCTCAATTTCGATATGCATGATGTCTCCGCAGACCGCATTGCCTACTTCCCCCACCCCATTGGCCTCATCCAGGGATCCTACATTGCGGGGATTCATAAAATGCTCCATAACTTTTTGTGAATACATTAGTTGCTCCCTCCTTTTCCGGATAATGGCGACATTTTGCGTAAGTTGCCGATTATTTTAGGCAATATTTCCAAGACAAAATCAACATCCTCTTCGGTATTATCTTTTCCTAAGGTCAGACGAAGTGATCCATGCGCTGTCTCGTGGGGAAGTCCAATAGCCAGCAGAACATGTGAAGGCTCCAGGGAACCGGATGTGCAGGCCGAACCGCTGGACGCCATGACTCCATAGCTATCCAGCATCAGCAGAATGGACTCGCCCTCCACAAATTCAAAGCAAACGCTGACACTGCCCGGCACTCTGTTATCCAGACTGCCGGTAGGAATAGTATGGGGTATGTCAGCCATAATTCCCTCGCGCAGTTTTGTCGCCAATCTATTCAGATATTCCGAAGTCTCCGTCATTCTGCCTGCAGCTAGTTCCGCAGCTTGGCCGAATCCTACTATACCCGGTATATTTTCGGTTCCGGCTCTCTTTTTACTTTCCTGGGGTCCCCCGTAAAGTATGTTTCCCGCCTTGGTTCCCTTTTTTAGGTACAGGCAGCCTGCCCCTTTGGGTCCATGCAGCTTATGGCTGGAGATTGAAAGCATGTCTATCCCCATACGTTTTACGTCTATGGGCAGCTTGCCCGCTGTCTGCACCGCGTCGGTATGGAAAACAGCGCCAAATTCATGGGTTATGGCCGCCAATTCCTCTATGGGCTGTACCGTACCTATTTCATTGTTGGCATGCATGATAGTAACCAGTGCAGTTTCAGGTCTTATTGCCTTCCTTAAAACCTCAGGCTCGACTATGCCCAGTGAATTTACGGGCAGAACTGTCAGTTCAAATCCGTTTTTGCGCAGATATTCGCAGGTTTCAAGGACCGCATGATGTTCTATAGCTGACGTTATTAGATGATTGCCCCGGGCGGCATTACTGAGCATATAGGAGATAATGGCTTGATTATCTGCTTCAGTCCCACCGCTGGTAAAGAATATTTCTCGGGAATCGGCATTAATCAATGCTGCCACCTGATCCCGGGCTTTTTCCAGCGCTTTTCGGGCCGCCCTGCCTTTGGCATGTACGCTTGATGGATTACCATATTCATTGGTATAGTAGGGTATCATAGCCTCAAAAGCCTCACGGTCTACCGGAGTTGTAGCGCTGTGATCCATGTATATCTCTCTCATTATTTTACCTCCATATATTTCTATTTCTTGGTCTTTCCCGGATTCATAGCTATCTCTTTCTCCTCGGGCAAAGATTCTTTAATCAGATCTTCCAGAGTATATGAATCTAAAACTTCAGATATAGAGTCTCTCAGCCGCGACCATACCTTTCTGGTTACACAATAGGCGGCTCTATCGCAATCATCGGGATTGACTTCACTTACGCAGTCCACCGGCGCTATCGGTCCTTCGAGAACTCTTACCACATCACCGACAGTGATATCGGCGGCACTCCTGCCAAGAATATAGCCTCCCTGAGCTCCCCGGACACTCTTTACCAGACCGGATTGCTTTAACGGGATCAGTAATTGTTCCAGGTAGCGTCCCGAGATAGTTTCACGCTCAGCAATAGTATGAATGGGTACCGGGCCTGATTCCTGCTTTTGGGCAATGTTCAGCATTGCTCTTAAGCCGTACCTGCCTTTAGTGGACAACCTCATCAAATCATCCTTTCCTTATTTCGCTGCGGCCGCTATTAAACATCATTTTGGCAGCCTATGAAGCCATAGAAATCATCTTTTCCAAAGCCAGAACAGCTTTTTGCCTTACCTCTTCCGGTACGGTTATAACTGTTTGCCGCTCCACTATAGAGTTAAGTATCTTATCTAAGGTAATACTTTTCATGTTCGGGCATATCAATTTCTCTGATGCCAGAATCAGGTTCTTCTCCGGGCAAGCCTTTAAAATCGGATGAAATATACCGCATTCAGTACCGATAATAAAGTCCCGGCCCTCCGCTTCCACCACATGATTTAAGATACCGGCAGTACTTCCGGCATAGTCAGCCAGTTCTAAGATTTCCGGCTTGCATTCCGGGTGTACCAGAACCTCCGCCTGCGGAAATTTCTCTTTAAGCTCCTTAATGCTTGCCTCGGTTACCAAGTTATGAATAGGACAAAAAGATGGATAAGCATCCAAGTTCCGACCCAGCCGGTTCGCTATATTAGCGGCCAGGTTTTGATCGGGAACGAAAAATATTTCCTTATCGGCAGGCAGCTTGCGGATAATTCTCTCCGCGTTGGAAGAGGTGCAGCAGACATCACTTACTGCCTTTACATCAGCCGGGGTATTGACATATGTCACTACGATACAATCAGGATGTTCTTCCCGGTAGCGGATGATCTTGTCAGCCGTTATACTGTTGGCCATGGGACAGGTGGCCGCTGGTTCCGGGGATAAAACCGTACGTCCGGGGCACAGAATAGCAGCCGTTTCAGCCATGAAGTCAACCCCGGCGACCAGTATGACGGAGCTGTCGGAATTCCTGGCCGCCAAGGCCATGGCGTAAGAGTCTCCCACAAAGTCCGCAATGTCTTGAATCTCATCCCTCTGATAGTAATGGGCAATGACATAGATATCATTTTGTTTTTTCTTTTCCAATATCTCAAGGCTGATGGATTTGGCTATCTGATTCATGCAGTCACTTCCTTGTAGTATTAAGGTTATTCCCCTCTTGCACATGACTATTTAGTAGCCTGCAGTTAATATAACATATATCCTATAGTTTTACTAGTGGTTTCTGCTAAAAGTACCCTCCTGCAAAAATAATAAGAGGATTAGCACTTGGACCCATACCCGATCTAGTCCAGTATTATTTTCTCCGGGTGGGTATAAATGCTGAAACGTTCTCCCCGCGCAAAACCGACTACGCAAAGATTAAGCTCTTCCGCCAATTCCAAGGTCAGTTCGGTAGGCGCAGCCCGCGAAAGAATTATCGGTATATTGCCCCGAGCAGCCTTAATAAGAATTTCCGAAGCAACCCGCCCGCTAAGGAGCAGGCATTTATTATCAGTTGTTATCTCGTTTAAAAATGCATAACCCAGCACTTTATCTACGGCATTATGCCTTCCTATATCCTCGTAGCTGATAATGACTCCGGATTCATCCGCCAGCGCAGCACTGTGTACTCCGCCGGTCAGACGAAAAGAGCCGGCTTGTTCTTCCAGTTCCTCCATCAGCCCAATAATCTTTTTGGCCGGAAGACACCATTCGGAGACGACCGGCTGCAACTGGCGCGCATCATTTATAAAATACAAACCAGCCCTGCCTTTACCGCAGCAGCTGGCAATGTGCCGGCGCAGAAAATTGTCGGTTTGACTAATCGGTTCGTAAGTATTTAGCCATAGAAAGCCGTCATCTTCATTCAGACATATGTCTTCAATTTGTGCAGGTTCCTGGATCAGTCCTTCACTAAGCAAAAATCCAACCGTTAACTCCTTAAGTCCTCCCGGAGAACAGATCAAAGTTGCAAATTCATTATGATTGAGAAATACGGTTAAAGGCTTTTCGGTGACTACTGCCGCTTCCTGGTTCACTGTATTCCCTTTATTATAGGATAATATTTGACGTTCCACATAAAGGGGCCATCCTGACATGCCATTAGCCTCCTTCCAGACTGATAAATTATTATTTATTTCTCCATAAACTCTGTTTATTCCTTCTGCCCAGCCTGCTCCCGCATCCGGTTTTCGACAGAAGTTGATACCATCTATTACAGCAAAAAAATTGAGGGCGTCCTTTCTCACCCTCTTCATTGCTGAATATAAGGATAGAAGAACACCCTCTGGGGTTTGGTACTAAATTACTCTATGTGCCATTTCCGGTCGCCGGGATTACATAATCGGGTCAGGTCATAAGGCGTTTCCTGATATACGTGATAATTCAGCCAGTTGGTAAACAGCAGGTTACCGTGGCTGCGCCATCTGACCAACGGTGTCCTGGCCGGATCATCATCCGGGAAATAATTCACCGGGACTGGTATTTCCAGACCTTTGTCTATGTCCCGGTCATACTCTGTCTTCAGCGACAGCGGATCATATTCGGAATGCCCGGTAATAAAAATCTGGCGCCGGTCTTTATTGGCTACGATATATATTCCGGCTTCATCGGATTCGGACAGTATCTCCAAATCCGGCACTTTTTCGATATCCTCCCGGCGTATTTCCGAATGACGGGAATGAGGAGCGTAAAACTGGTCGTCGAATCCCCTCAATAGCGGCACATTAGGAACTAAAACCTTATGCGCAAATATGCCGAACATTTTTTCCTTAAGCGGATATTTAGGAACGCCATAGTGGTAATAGAGCCCCGCCAGAGCCCCTACACAGATATGCAGAGTGGCCCATACATGCCTTTTCGTCCATTCCAGAACTTCAGTCAGTTCGTCCCAATAATTCCAATCTTCATATTCAAGATGTTCAATAGGGGCGCCGGTTATGATCATGCCATCAAATTTTTGGTGCTTGATCTGCGAAAAATTAGTATAAAAGTTCTTCAGGTGCTCTTCCGGCGTATTTTTCGATTCATGGCTCTCCATACAGAGCAGAATGATCTCCACCTGCAAAGGGCTGTTGGCTAAAAGTCTCAGCAACTGGGTTTCAGTCACAATCTTCTGCGGCATTAAATTCAGAATCGCAATCCGCAAAGGGCGTATATCTTGATGTACCGCCCTTCTTTCATTCATTATAAAAACGTTCTCTCCTTGAAGTATAGTACTGGCTGGGAGATTATTCGGTATTATAATAGGCATATTAAAATATCTCCTTTCTGAAATTCGTCTGCACCTTTATGGCCTGAAGATCAATAAAAAAGGACCTGGCTCTCTTCATGCTGTCGGCTCTATAGCCCTGCATGGCGAGGGTGAAATAACGAAAATCCAGCTGTTTACCCTTTAGACTCTTTACTCCAACAGCGGTTCGTCAGTTCCAGCCTCAATCAAGCCAGATCCTTGTGCATTCGAATTCTAACCGGTTCTAAACCATCAAAGTCGGTTTTTTTAGCTGCAAGACCCAAAATACGGTCAGCTACTCCGGTAAAGGCCATCGCCAGGCCTTCCCATAAGTTTATATACGTTTTAAGTAAATCAAGTTTACTTTCCATTTTATACGATGCTTCCTCCAAAAGAATTTTAATACTTGTTAACGCCTAGTTAAAGCTGCTGCTGATCGTGCCTCCGCCGATCACCTTATCACCCTGATAAAAAACTGCCGCCTGCCCGGGAGTAATGGCCCTCTGCGGGTCCTCAAAATCAATTCTCACCTGATCTTTATCTAATGGCAGCAACTGCGCCGGTACGGCCAAAGATGAGTAGCGAATCTTTACCAGAACCCGGGCAGCATTACATAACTCCTGCGCAATATAATTGACCTGGTCAACCAAACAGCTTTTATGATACAAGGCCTTATTCGTCCCTACCGTCACCGTATTGCTGCCCGGATCAAGATCAACCACATAAACCGGGTGTCCTAATGCCAGCCTCAGGCCCTTGCGCTGACCGATGGTATAATGGTAAACTCCCGTATGACGCCCAAGCACCCGACCGCCGGCGTCCCTGATGGTCCCCACCCGAGGCTTGTGCTCCAGATATTGTTCGACAAATTCGGAATAATGGCCTTCGTTAACAAAGCAGATCTCCTGGCTCTCAGCTTTCTCAGCTACCGGAAGATCCCAACGGCGGGCCCAGTCCCTGACTTCTTCTTTGCGCAGGTCCCCCAGAGGGAATAAGGTGTGCCGCAACTGCTCCTGGGTCAAGCCGTATAGTGCATAGCTCTGGTCTTTATTGGCATATCTGGCTCTTAAAAGCTCATATTGGCCGCTATCCTGGTTATATTTAATACGGGCATAATGACCGGTGGCAACAAAATCCGCCCCCATAGCCAGGGCCTTTTTCCGGAAAGAACTGAACTTTATAAAACGATTGCAGGCTATGCAGGGATTGGGGGTACGTCCTTTTATATATTCCCGGCAGAAATAGTCAACCACCTTGGCGGTAAATTCTTCCCGAAAATTCAACACATAATGGGGTATATCCAGTTTCCAGCAAACCCGTCGGGCATCACTGATGGCATCCAGCCCGCAACAGGTCTTATTGCGTTCCGTTTCCGACGGCCAGATCTGCATAGTGATGCCGGTAATATCATAGCCTTGATTTTTAAGCAGCAGGGCGGCTACAGAACTGTCTACCCCACCGCTCATGGCTACAAAGACTTTCTTGGCCAATCCGTTCTTCCTTCCTTCGCATATTACAATTTAGAACGGCATTTGTATAAATACTATAGGCATTATAGGGTATTTAGAACCGATTATCAACACTTTATATTTTAACCCTTTGTCTTAACTTTAAGACGGTCTTTATTTCAGTTCAGTAAAACTACTGATAAAATACCATCCTTGCTTGGTCAAAAAACATGCCGGCCCCGGAGCCGATAAACATCTTCCGGGGCCGGCAATTCCACTATTGGGTACTAATATCGCTAATCCTGAAAAAGCTCGGTGGACAGATATCTTTCACCGGTGTCAGGGAGCAGTATAACAATAGTCTTGCCCTCATTTTCCGGCCTTTGGGCAATTTGGGTGGCGGCGCAGGCAGCCGCCCCCGCCGAAATTCCAACCAGCAGCCCCTCAGTCTTGGCCAGTAATTTACAAGTTTTAAATGCATCATTATTTTTCACTTTAAATACTTCATCCAAAATTGATTGATTCAATACCTCCGGGATGAAGTTGGCCCCTAAGCCCTGGAGCTTATGCGGTCCGGCCTGTCCCCCGGAAAGCAGGGGCGAATCATATGGTTCTACCGCGATTATTTTTACTTCGGGTTTATTGGCTTTAAGAACCTCTCCTACTCCGGTTATGGTTCCACCGGTCCCCACTCCAGCCACAAATATATCCACCTGTCCGTCAGTGTCGCGCCAAATTTCCCGGGCCGTAGTTTCCCTGTGAATAGCGGGATTGGAGGGGTTTTTAAATTGCTGTGGTATAAAGGAATTGGGAGTACGGGCAGCCAGCTCATCAGCTACCCGTAAGGCTCCGGCCATCCCTTCGGTTCCCGGGGTCAGAACCAGTTCCGCTCCGAGGGCTTTCAGCAGGTTACGACGTTCGCTGCTCATAGTCTCAGGCATAGTAAGAATAAGGCGATACCCTCTCGCCGCCGCTACGAAAGCCAGGGCTATGCCGGTATTGCCGCTGGTAGGTTCAATAATGACCGTTTCCTGATTTATTAACCCCCGCTCTTCCGCCTCCTTGATCATCGCATAGCCAATTCGGTCCTTAACACTGCCGGCCGGATTAAAATACTCCAGTTTTCCTAAGAGCCGGGCATTGACCCGGTTGTCGCGCGCATAGTTGGAGAGCTCCAGCAAGGGGGTATTCCCAATGAGCTCCGTAAGATTTGATGCAATTTTAGCCACTATTTTATTCCTCCAGTTCGTTTCATAATATTAAAGGTTCCGTATATCCCCTATCTTTAAGAAAATTCTCCATAAGGTCTTGTCTCTCCTTCAACTTTGGCCAAACCCTGATTAGACTGTCGGTGTTTTTAAGACAACGCCTGTTCGAGATCGTCTATGAGATCTTCCACAGCCTCAATACCCACAGATATGCGCAGTAATTTATCATCGACACCCAAACGCGCTCTCATTTCTTCAGGTATATCAGCATGGGTCTGGGTTAAAGGATAGGTGATAAGGGTTTCAACTCCGCCCAGGCTCTCGGCAAATGATATCAGCTTGACTTTGCCTAAAACTGCTGCTGCTAAATCCGGACTATCCAGGGAAAAAGAAATCATGCTGCCAAAACCGGAAGCCTGGCTTTTAGATATCTCATATCCTTCATGCTCCGGCAATCCGACATAATAAACTTTCTCAACCCGCGGATGCTGTTTAAGCCAGTTGGCAATCCGCATGGCGTTTTCCTCCTGCTTTTCTAGCCTTACGGCCAGAGTTTTGATTCCTCTCAGGATCAACCAGCTGTCAAAAGGCGCAAGTACTCCGCCGATGGCATTCTGCAAAAATTTTAAACGTTCCCCCAGCGCTTCATTTTTTACGACGATAAACCCGGCCAGAGTGTCGTTATGTCCGCCTAAATACTTGGTTCCGCTGTGAACCACGATATCAGCGCCCAGCTCTAAAGGCCTTTGCCGATAGGGAGTAAGAAAGGTGTTGTCCACTATGGTAAGAAGGTCATGTTCTTTAGCCAGGGCCGCAACCTTTCTGATATCGGTAACCTTCATCATGGGATTAGAAGGGCTTTCCACAAAAACCGCCCGGGTGTTTTTCTTTATATGATATAGAAGATTATCCTTGGAGCAATCCCAATAGGTGAATTCCAGGCCGTGGTTACGGGAAATCTCTTCAAAAAGCCGGTAGGTGCCGCCATACAAATCATCAGATACCAGAAGATGATCCCCGGGATTAAACAGTTCCATCAGGGTGGCTATAGCCGCAAGGCCGCTGGCAAAGGCAAAGCCGGCTGTTCCCCCTTCCAAATCGGCCAGAGTCTTTTCCACTTCCTCCCGAGTCGGATTCCCCGAACGAGTATAGTCATAGCCGGTGCTGCGGCCCAACCCTGAATGCTTGAAAGTGGCGGTCTGGTATATGGGGAAACTGATTGCACCAGTCTGAGGATCGGCTCCTCTTGCTCCTCTTACAATTTTACTTTCAAGTCTCCATCCCATGACGTTATCCTCCCGATTGACGTTTACTTTTAACTTTTATTTAATCCCATCAGGGCTATTTCATTATTCCTATGGATTTACTTGATATTCCGGCAAAAAAAATAATCTTTACTTTAAATATAGAACATTAAAGACATCTGGCCTTGCATCCTGGTATAGTTAACGAGTAAATCCTCCAGGGTCATGGCATCGACTACTTCATTGATGCTCTCATTGATTTTCTCCCACACGTGCTTCTTCAAACAGTATTCAACCGGATTATCCGGTTCATTTTCCGAATCATCCCCGGCGACCGCTAAATCCCCTTCCAGGACCCGAAGAATCTGCCCCACTGTGATGCGATGGGCATTATCGGCCAGGACATATCCTCCTTGGGCTCCTTTTACACTGTTAACCAGACCGGCTTTTCTCAAGATGGAGAATACCTGTTCCAGGTAGTTTGATGAAATATTCTGTCTCTCGGCAATAGTATTTAAGGCCACATGGCCTCCTCTTGAATTCAAAGCCAGATCCAGCATAGCTCTTAATCCGTATCGACCTTTCGTGGATATTTTCATAATACAATCCCCCAGAAAGTTTTCTTATATGTATGATAATATATTCTTAATTTGAAATGCAAATTTCCTGTTTACTGAAATAATGTTAATGAAGTCACGGGCGGCTACATAGAGGGACTGATTGATTTATGGGGCGACATGCCCGCTCCAAGCCCTAACCTGCGGCCGATACTGGCAATGCGGTGCTGGGTGCAATGCCAGCACTGGTTTGAGGCTTCGCCGATGCAGACTTTGTCCGGATACAAGGCATACATAGGCCGGTACTTTACCGGAGTTGTGTTGGGCATCAGAATATTCGCCCCGCTCTCCAGAGCCATCTCCCGCCCGTCGTCCGGTTTTAAGGTGGCTAACGCTGTTGTAGCCGGTATGTTAGTATCCTTGGTCACTATCCGAGTCAGGGCGATCACCTTTAAGGTCATGGCCAGATTACCGTCTGGTTCTCCCCCGAGGGGAGTATCGGGATGTGAAATATAAGGGCCGACACCGATCATATCAATATCCAGGGTTTTAAAAGCCAGAATATCATTGGCTATATCCTCAATAGATTGACCGGGAAGTCCAATCATTGAACCTGAGCCCACTTCATAGCCGATTTCTTTTAACCATCTAAGGATCAGCATACGGTGTCCAAAACGCGAATCAGGGTGCAGCCTGGCATACAGGTCAGGATTTGAAGTCTCAAAACGAAGCAGATAGCGATCCGCTCCAGCGGCAAAAAGCTGCTCATAATAATGCCGGGGCAGTTCTCCAATGCTAAGGGTAACAGCTAATTTATTACGCTTTTTGATTTGTCGCACCAGCCCTATAAGCTGGTCCAGGGAATAGAACGTATCTTCCCCCGACTGAAGAACCACCGTTTTATACCCCAGGGCTTGGGCCAACTCCACCGTATCAAGTATCTCGTCCAGTTCCATGCGGTAACGGGACAATAAACGGTTGGATTGACGCAGCCCGCAATAAAAACAATTCTTGCGGCAATAGTTGGAGAATTCCACCAAACCGCGTAAATGAATTTCATCTCCCACGTACTCTTGGCGAATAGAATCGGCGATAGCAAAAAGGCGCTGCAGTTGAACCGGATCTTCTATGGATAATAAGGAAATCAAATCTTCCCGGCTCAACTCCAATTTTTGCTCAGCCTTGGCCAGTAACTCATTGATCAAATTATCTGCCCCCCAACCATTAATCCCCTATACCCTATTAATATTATAGGAATCCTACTTATATTTATAGCAGAAGCAGGTATTTTCTTCAACCAGTTCGTTGACAGCGGGGGCAGCTAATATATATTGAACTTGTCTTATTTCATAATGTGCCCTGATGGGGTCGGCCAGGCCATCAAAATACCGGAGGAATCATGAATATACTGTTGCTCAATGGCAGCCCCAAAGGCGATAAGAGCAACACTCTCCGAGTAGCCCCCGCATTGACGGGGGCCTTCACCACCCGGTTCATGAAATGGTATCCGGCCAAGGTTGCCAGGGGATAGGCCAAGCAATATTTAATTATTCAGGGAATGAATCGGGGCGGGGATTCTTCCTTTGCGGTTCACAAACCGGGCCGGGGAATTCTGATTGACCTTTATAATAGGCGCCCGACCCAATAGCCCGCCAAATTCAACCCAATCGCCTTCTTTTTTGCCGGGAACGGGTATAATTCTGACCGCAGTGGTTTTGCGGTTGATCATGCCTATAGCCGCTTCGTCAGCAATTATGGCCGCTATTATGGCCGCGCTGGTATCGCCGGGTATGGCGATCATATCTAATCCTACCGAACATACGCAGGTCATGGCTTCCAGCTTATCCAGGCTTATGGCTCCGCAGGCGGCGGCATTTATAAAACCCTGGTCTTCGCTGACCGGGATGAAAGCACCGGATAGGCCTCCTACATAAGATGAAGCCATAGCTCCCCCCTTTTTGACCGCGTCGTTCAGCATAGCCAGACAGGCGGTGGTCCCATGCGCCCCTACATTTTCCAGCCCCATCGCTTCTAAAATATCCGCTACACTGTCACCGATAGCCGGCGTAGGCGCCAGTGATAAGTCCACAATGCCAAAAGGCACTCCTAATTTCCGGGAAGCCACCCGGCCTACCAACTCTCCGGTACGGGTCACTTTGAAAGCCGTTTTCTTAATCACGTTGGCCAGCTCACCCAACTCTAAATCAGGATGTTTTTTTACCGCATGCAAAACCACGCCCGGTCCGCTGACACCAATATTTAAAGTACATTCCGGTTCTCCCACCCCATGAAAGGCTCCGGCCATAAAAGGATTGTCCTCTACGGCGTTACAGAATACCACCAGTTTGGCGCAACCCAAACCGTCCCGGTCTGCACTCCGGGCAGCGGTTTTTTTGACGATTTCCCCCATAGCCAGAACCGCATCCATATTTATTCCCGCCCGGGTAGTACCGACATTTATACTGGAACATACCCTTTCGGTAGTGCCAAGCGTTTCCGGGATAGCTTCCACCAAAGCCAGGTCGCCGCTGGAAAAACCTTTATGTACCAAAGCCGAAAAACCGCCGATAAAATTCACCCCGACTTCATCGGCCGCCTTGTCCATATATTTTCCCACCATAACCATCTCATCCCGGTTAAGACCATTGGCAACAATGGCAACCGGCGTAACCGATAGGCGCTTATTGATTATAGGAATTCCATACTCTCTGGTGATTTCTTCCCCTACCGCCACCAGCTTACAGGCATAACGGCAGATTTTATCATAAATCTTGGTTCCGGTAGTCTCTCCGTCACTCATCCGGCAATCCTGAATACTGATTCCCATGGTTATAGTACGAATATCTAAATTTTCGGTCTGCAGCATGGACACGGTTTCCAATATCTCATCTTTACTGATAGAAAACGGCATAATCAACCTCCTCTATATAGTTAAAAAAGGAGAATATACTCTCCTTTTAAATATTCTGAAATATTTCAAATACGATGCATGAAATTAAATATATCTTCGTGCTGGACAGTAATCTTGAGCTCCAGCTGTTCACCTTTTTTCTCGAGGAGTTCCCTTATCTCGCCTACTTCATAAATACTGGCAGCTATGTCCACCACCATTATCATGGTAAAAAAACCCTGCAGAATAGTCTGGCTGATATCTAATATGTTGGCATTGGCCTCAGCCAGTATAGTGGATATTCCGGCTATGATACCGATCCGGTCATGACCCAGGACTGTAATGATAACCCGGGTCCCCTCGCTACTTTTTTCCATAGTTACTTATGCCTCCAACTTTCTTAGCCTGTGCTTCATTCGGCCATAAAATAAGAGATGTCGCTTACATATAAGTATTATATATAAGCGACATCCCCGGCTCAACCTTATCTTTCTGAAACCAATAACCTTTTTTGCTTTTTTTCAAAATACATCATTTTATCGGCCTGTGCCAATGCTGCCTGGATATCGGCGCAATTTTGCCCATTAGCAGAATATTGGCCGATGCTTACTGAAAGCATATATTTTCGTAAACGAGCCTTATTATGCAAATTGATCTTGTTTCTGATCCTTTTTTCTATACTTTGGATACAGTCTATCTCCTGAATCAGGGCAATAGCGAATTCATCTCCGCCGATCCGTCCAATGACATCAGTAGCCCTGCAAGATTCTCGTAGTATTTGGGCCATATCAATAAGCGCCTGATCTCCTTCATGGTGCCCCAGAAAATCATTTATTTCTTTCATCTCATCAATATCCAGGAAAAAAAAGCCGATGACTTTTTGCAGGCGCCGGGCTAGCTCCAACTGTTGCTGAGCCAGGATGAAAAAACCGCGCCGGTTGTAGAGGCCGGTCAATTCGTCAGTGATAGCCATACGGGCTATTTTAGTTCTCAACAAGTTGCGTTCGATGGCACAGTTTATGATCCGCTTAAGCGGGCAAATGCCAAGTTCGTTTTTGATTATATAGTCCTGGGCGCCTTTACGCACCGCCTCCAAAGCCATCGCTTCATCGGCCGGGTGAACAAGAATAATTATCGGTATTTCAAGGTGCTGGTTGAAGAATTCTTCGAAGGTTCTGATCCCATATGAATCAGGGACTGTCAGATTCAACAGAACCAGGTCAAAATCATTGCTGGCCAATAATTGAATTGCTTTGCTGCATCGTTCCGCAAAAGTCAGCTCAGCTTCAATGCCCTGGTTGAGTGAAAAAACCTGCTGAATAAATAATTTATCCTTCTCATCATGCTCAATCACCAGTATTTTAATCATGTTGCTCACAGTCTTACCACCATACAAAAATATTGAATCAAAGCGTCCGATCACATATTGAGGGCACTTACACCGGTTTTCGGCTATGCCGATTATTCCTTTTGCCCTTGCCCATGATCGCCGCTGGTCAACCCCTTCCTGAGAGTTTAAGCTCTGCCTCTATAGCGTTGTCATTATCCTTATCACGCTTTTCAATTTCATCATCCAGGAGGGCGGAAACCTGAACCTCCAGGGCAGCAGCCAGCTTACACAGGACCGACAGATTAGGGCTCCACTTACCGGCTTCAAGTTCTGAGATGTATGTCTGCGATACCGTCGACTCCCGGGCCAGTCGGCTCTGGCTCCAACCCTTGAGCTGGCGGTATTGTTTGATGCGTAAAGCCATATTCACCCATCCCCCTAAAATAAATAACGACTCATCGTTATGGATATTATACAGCCTGACGTAAGTTGTGTAAACGAACAATCGTTAATTATTTGGAATAGAATTTGGTAAGCTACTTCTAACGACTGACCGTTAGATAATGAGGTGAAATGGTGGATTTAGGAGAAGCAATAGCGAATCGTATTAAGGAACTTTGTCAGGAAAGGGGGATAAGTATAAATAAGTTGGCCTTACTATCAGGGCTTACCCAGTCTACGGTTGACAGCATTTTAAGAGGGAAAAGCAAAAACCCTCAACTGGCGACTTTATTAAAAATCTCCGAAGGTCTGGGTATTTCGGTATCGGAATTCCTCGACGATATCCGGATTACCGATGCGGATATTAAGGATTGAGAGATGGTTCTGTTAGGGATGCCCTCTTAGGTTTTCTCCGGCCTGGAACCGGCAGGGCTTTCAGTTTTTAACGATACTATTAGCCGTTCAACCCGGATATGCGACCCGAACGGTGCCGATGACCAGCCGGAATGAACATTCTCGTTTTCCGCCATTCATATACCCAGGACTTCTTTCCTCCAATATCAATGACTAAAATCGAGTATCCCCACTGTTAATGAGTATGGCATCTTGGCAGCACCGTTCAGTTCACATCATAGCCAGGTATTTCAGAGGTCGAGCAGGGTCTGATTGCAGGCATACCAGCCGCGCTGCGCCGCTATACGCTCCAGCCCAGGCTCTCCTGCTGAATCCTGTACATTCTTTCATACAGTCCCTTGTTCTTCAGTAAATCGTCGTGGGTTCCCTCCTCCACCAATCGGCCTTCATCCAGGACAATGATTTTGTCCGCCCCGGCCACGGTTCTCAAGCGGTGGGCGATGACAATCACCGTTTTGCCGGCAATCAGTTGGGAGAGAGCCTGCTGGATGAATACCTCGTTCTCCGGGTCCAGAGAAGCGGTGGCTTCATCCAGCAGGACGATGGGCGCATTCTTCAAAAGGGCGCGGGCAATGGAAATCCGCTGCCGCTCGCCGCCGGAAAGGGTGCTGCCGTTTTCGCCCAGCATGGTTTGATAGCCGTCGGGCAAAGCGCTGACAAACTCGTCGCAGCAAGCGGCCCCGGCGGCGGCCATCACCTGCTGCTCGGTAGCATCCATATTGCCGATGCGGATGTTGTTGTAGACCGTATCGTTGAAAAGAACCACATCCTGGAAGACAAAAGCCATATGGCTCATAAGATGTTCCGGGTCCAGAGTTTTCACGTCGATACCGCCGATCTTCACGGCTCCCCGGGTTACATCCCAGAAACGGGCAATCAGCCGGGAAATGGTGCTTTTCCCGCAGCCGGAGGGACCCACCAGAGCGGTGATGGCATCCGCCGGTATGGAGACGGTCAGGTTTTTGATCACCATATCCTCCTGGGAATTCTGGTTATTATAGCTGAAAGAGACATTTTCAAAGTCAATATTCCAGCTTTGCAGGCGGGTGTCGGTATCCCCCTCCATGGCCGGGGTGGTCATCAAAGTCCTCATCCTTTGGGTGACCACCCGGTTGTACATGAGTTCGGGCAGCAGGGTGAACTCCACCACTACCGGGCCGTATATCCTCACCACGATGACAAAAAACATCAGCAGAGGAATCAATTCGATTTTTCCACCGGTCAGCAGATAAGCGCCGACAAAGACGGTCAGCCCCACCCCCGCCTGCAGAAGCATCTGGGCGCCGGTAATGAAAATCCCGGTGCCGAATTCCATTTTGATGGCCATCTGCTTCATCAGGCGCAAAGCATTATCCAGAGCCGCAAATTTGGAGCCGTCCAGGCCGCAGGCTTTGATGACCTTGATCCCTTCCAGGTACTCCTGGACCTGGCCGGAGGCGGCCAGCTTGGACTCTACATGTTTTTCGCTCAGCCGGTTCTGGATTTTTTTACTGCCCAGGATGACCAGCAAGGCCAGCGGCACGGTGCAGAATACGGCCAGGGCCAGCCTCCAGTCGAAGATGGCCAGCATGGCGCAGATCAGAGTGATAGAAATGGCGTTGGCGCTCAGCTGGGGAACGATATGGCTCAATACATGCTCGGTGGTCGCGCAGTCGCCCATGATGTTGGTGGTCAGCTCGGTCAGATCCTTGGAGTTGAAAAAGCTCATGGGCAGTTTGCGGATATGCTCCGCTACGCTGATCCTGGTGGTTTCAGCTTCCAGGTAAGAGGTGACATAAGTTTTCTTATAATCGTTTTTGCTGGCCATAAACACCAGAACGGCAGCTACGATGCCGCATCCCAGTAGGGCCCACATCGCGGTCCAGGAGATTTCCTGCCCCATCAGCGGTTTCAACAGTTCGCCGAAAATAGCGACAGTCACACCAAAAGGCAGCATCAGTGAGAGATTGGTCAGGGTGCAGGCGGCAATCGCCTTTTTTAGATCGGAATGCCCTTTATCAGTGAGCATCAACGCTTCTTGGAGATTAAGCATGGGCCACGCCTCCTTCCCGACTCATTTTCCAATCCAGGGTTTTGGTGTACATGGTCCACATATCGAAATACTTGCCCTTCCTTGCCATCAGTTCGTCATGGCTCCCCTCTTCAAGCAAAAGTCCTTTGTCGATCACCCCGATCTTATTGGCGCTGCGTATGGTGGCAAGACGGTGGGCGATCATGATCACCGTCTTGCCCCGCATAAGCTTTTCAAAAGCCCGCTGGATCAGATATTCGTTCTCCGGGTCGGAGAAGGCGGTGGCCTCATCCAGCACGATGATAGGCGCGTTTTTCACGATTGCCCGGGCGATGGCGATGCGCTGCTGCTCGCCTCCGGAAAGATGGACCCCGCGGGTGCCGATCACAGTATGGTATTTTTGCGGCAGCCTTTCCACAAATTCTTGGCATTGGGCGGCCTCCGCAGCGGCTATCACCTCCTCGTCGGTGGCGTTCTGGTTGCCGATACGGATATTGTCCAGGATGCTCTGCTTAAAAAGAAACACATCCTGAAATACGAAGCTGACCTTTTCCATCAGATAATCCGTCCTCATGTCGCGGACATCAATGCCACCGATGCGGATACTCCCTTCCTTCACGTCGAAAAAACGCGGGATCAGATGGGCGATGGTACTTTTTCCGCCGCCCGAGGGACCGACAATGGCGGTAATCTGATTTTCCTCGGCCCGGAAGGAAACGCCGGACAAGGCGTCGGCTTCCTGGTCGGGGTAGGAAAAGGAGACCTGGTCAAAAACGATGTCGTGCCCCGCGGCGGTTTGGGGATTCTCCGGCTGGGGCAGGGGCGGGGTGTGCAGGATTTCATCCATCCGCTCCACCCCGCCGATGATCTGCATGCCGCCGCTGGTGACATACATTATTTTCATCATGATATTGGCAATGGAGGGAACAAAGATCAGATAGAAGATAAAGGTGGCCGCGAAGCTCTGGTAATCGGAGGTATTCATTCCGATCCAGATTCCGGCCGGGATCAAAAACAGGTAAATGTTGTTGATGATGGTGGTAAAGGCCGACATATAGTTTTCCCAGCTCAAGGTATAGGGAATCACCATGTTGGTATATTCCTTGATGGAGTCATGCATACGGCGGAAGGAATACACGGTTTGCTTGAAGGCTTTGACCACGGTAATGCCCCGGATATACTCCACCGCCGCGTTGTTCATGTCCTCCAGCGAGGTTTGATATCTTTCCATCCAGGTTTTGGCGCCCTCGTTGCCGTAGGCTTTTATCTGCACCGCAAAGGCGATGACGATGCCCACCAGGGCCGCCAGGCCGAAGCGCCAGTCAACCGCCAGCAGAATAACCAACATGACCGCCGGCGCTACCAGGGAAGCCACGATGTCCGGAAGCTGATGGGCGATGAATCCTTCGATCTTCTCAATGTTCTCATCCATGATTTTGCGCAGCTTGCCGCTGCCCACCAGCACGTGAAAACCCAGCGGCACTCGGGCCAAATGGGAGGCGAAATTCACCTTCAGCTCGTACAGGGTGCCAAAAGCGGCCAGATGGGAGCACATCAGGGCAAAAAAGTATAAAAGGATATTGAGAATAATGCCTCCGAAGGCTATCCAGCCGAAATTGATGGTCCTTGGCAGATCAAGGTTGGCAAAATCGGGATAAGCGCTCATGATTTCCCGTATGATATAGTAGATAGCCAAATGCGGAATAAAGGAAGCTATTGAGGCCAGTGCGGACAAGACCACGGCCGCAATAATCAGGGGTTTTTTGGTAGCCGCCAGCTCCATAAGCCTGGCCATGCCGGTTTTCGGCTCTGCGGCTGCTGCGATTTTCTCTTCCATAGTCAACCTCTTTTCTCTAACAGTGCTTATGGGTAACAATAATGCTAAACATCCGAACCGTTGGACGTTGAAAACATGAAAATAAGTTAGGTTATCCTAACTTATAATTTATTTTACCACTTAATTTGAATTTTGCAATATGATATAAACAGAATGAGATTAACTAATAACCGCTTTATTTTACTGGCAAGCAGGGGCATTTTATGAAAGTGATAAAAATATTGGCGGTTGTCCTGGGGCTACTGACAATTTGCGGCGGAATATATGTTCTTTCCACAGGAGGACAGGCAAATGCGGGATATGCAGTAGTGCCTATGGTTCTTTGTTTGATATTCTCCGCATTTGGGCAAAAACACAAGCAATAAACACCTCAATCTTTTAAAATAAACCTAAACAAGCAGAGACCCGGAATAAAGGCCAATATTTCATAGCCCGTGGAAACAACGTCTAACAAGACGTGAAAGACCCAGTCCCAAACACAACTACCTGTTGATTTCCAAGCATGAGGTTACCCGAAAATCGGCATTAGATAAATTCAAAGGTCAGGGCTAGCAATATTCAGTTTTTTTTAAATTGATTTTACTATCATGAACTATACAATTAGGTGGGTCCACGCAAAATTAAACTAGTATGATTTACATTTCTTTTTTCCAAATACCAAAATTATCAATCAGAAAATCAGCATCATTCGCTAAAACGCCTCCCGGAGCAAAATCGAGATAGGAAGACATAACATGCTTAAAGATATTCGTGATGCAATCAAGACAATTAATAATCCCGAACCAGTGGTAAAACTACTATTAGTCATATTTGCTATTAGATGTTTTGAGCCTGATATTATTGCCGAAATAAAGTCACTTGTTATTCTGCAAAAGGCTCTTCCTGACTTTTTTATTCTTCTTAAAGCCATCAGTATTGGCATGTATTTTTATGGAACAGCAGGAGCTATTCTTTTTCTGATCTGTTTATTATTATCCGGCCTTGAAAAGTTGCTAGAAAAAGTTCATGTATACAAAGTTATACTGCCAGTGGAATGGCCACAGGCCACCTATGATATATGGAGTATTGGTATTCTCTGGTATTGGATATTAGCAGGCTATATATATTCATTAGGTGGTCAGCCTTGGTTCCCCAAAATCGTTGAGTTCTTAAGAACTGATACCATAGATATAATGCAAGTTTTTCCATTGGTAATGAACATATTTGTTCTAGGCATTTTTTTATGGAGCTTTGTATTTAATTTGCTTACCTTCCGCAGTACAGGGAAGATTATAAATGTCAAAGTTATAAACCCGATTCGAATCAATAATAATGACGAAACCAAATCTATCTCGCATAAAGAACTGTAAGGTATTTACAATTAATATTTTCAGTGTTATAATTATTTTCAACAAATGCTGAAAAGCATTAATCGGGTGAAATAATGGAATTAAATATAATGGAAATGGAAAATAGCATATTGGAATGTTTAAAAGACATTCCCTTTATGAAGGTGAATATCCTTCGTGATTTCGATTCATCGCCATTTTACCGGCCAGGTTTGGTGCTTAAAATAGCTAATCCCAGCACTTCAGGAAGATTGATTGTTTGTGAATTGAAAAATAACGGACAACCGCGTTTGGCCAGATCAGCGGTTGATCAATTATTAAGATACGTTCAAAATATACCCCAGGCCTATCCGGTTTTTGTCGCGCCCTATATTTCACCGCGCTCAGCAAAAATTTGCCGTGAACAGGGGGTGGGCTATATAGATTTGGCGGGAAATTGCCGACTAACCTTTGATAATATATATATCCTCAAAGAGGGCAAAGAGAACCCCTATAATGTCAAAAGGAATTTACGCTCTCTTTTTTCCCCCAAAGCTGAAAGGATTTTGCGGGTGCTCCTCAGCAGTCCCAATACGGAATGGAAAACGAAGGAACTGGCTGAAACAGCCCAGGTCAGTCTGGGGCAGGTATCTAATGTAAAGAAACTGCTGGCGGATAGGGAATGGATAGATCCGTCAGACTTTCGACTAAAAGAGCCCGGCCAGTTGCTGGAGGAGTGGAGTATTGCCTACCGTTCAGATCGCAATAAGAGGATAGACTATTATTCATTTGAAAAAGTGAATGAACTGGAATCTTCTATAGCGGAGAAGTGTGAAGATATGGGCATAACCTACGCTATGACCAGTTTTTCAGCGGCAGCCCGCCGTATTCCCATGGTCCGTTATCAACGGGCTGCAGTATATATCAGTAATGATGCTGAACGCCTGGTTGAAATCCTGGGGCTCAAGAAGGTCACTTCAGGGGCTAATTTAAGCATCTGGACTCCCTATGATAACGGTGTATTTTTGGGAACTGAAGAAGTTGAAGGTACCAGGCTGGTTTCTGCTGTGCAGAGTTACCTTGACCTAAAGGGTGATCGGGGCAGAGGAGAAGAAGCTGCGGCTGCTTTATTGGAAGGGGTAATTAAAAAGCTATGGTAAAACGTACTGACTATACGAAATCAGCAGTGACCGCAGCGAAATCAGTTCTGGTTGAACTGGCCCATCTGTTGGGAGAATACCGTAAAGATATCGTGCTTATCGGGGGCTGGGTCCCGGAATTGCTCATTCAAGGGGCTGAAGAGCCACATGTCGGCAGTATGGATATAGATCTGGCTTTAAATCATTTGACCCTGGGCGAAGCAGGTTATGCGACTATTGGCAAGCTATTGCTGGATAGGGGTTATATTGAAGGGGAACAACCATTCATTTATTTTCGGGAATTCATGGTGGAAGGAAGGCAGTATAGAGTTCAGGTGGACTTGCTTGCAGGTGAATATGAGGGCACCGGCAAGGGACATCGAACTCAAAGAATCCAGGACATTAAAGCTCGCAAAGCACGGGGCTGCGATCTGGCCTTCCGGATGTCTGAAAATGTAAAAGTCGAAGGCAAATTGCCGGATGGGGCTCTGGATTCGGCAGAGATTAAAGTGGCCTCCATTGTACCCTTTTTAGTAATGAAAGGAATGGCGCTCCATGACCGATTAAAGGAAAAGGATGCTTGGGACGTTTATTACTGTCTGCGGAATTATCCCAAAGGACTGGATGGGATAAAAGAGGAAATCAGTAAACAGGTAGATAATGTTTTGGTTAAGGAAGGATTGGCCAAGATAGCGGACAAGTTTGCCAGCACTGAACATATGGGACCGCAATCGGTAGCAGATTTCGAAGAAGTCACCGATGAGGAATCTCGCGAGTATTTAATCCGGGATGCTTATGAACGCGTGCAATATTTATTAGAGGGGCTGGGCGTAAATAATGAATGAGAAGTAAAAAAAAGTTTTCAGCGGCAAGGTGGTAAACAAAGCCCACACCATAAATACCGGGGTAGATGAATTCCCGCGCTATGTAGCGGAATATCTCATTGACAAATACTTGTTCCGAGGATACCTTTTTACTGACATGGAGATGGTGGTGCGCAGATTAAAAGAAAATTTCGTTCATGGCGCCGAAGCTGAAAAAATCCACCATTTTATCAGAGAATAGCGTAGATAAGTTATTGGTATCAACCATTATTCTCATCTACCTTCAATCTCCTGCCGTATTTCTTTACTAAATCGTTTATATCACCATCTGAATTGATTCCCACAGCGGCCGCTTATACGCTGCTCTGCCAGTTTAAAAAGATTTTGCTTCTGTCTCTAACTATTTAATTGCACTTATACAAAAGGCCGGCAATGCGGCCTGTATTTTAAAGCGGTCGAATTCGACCACTTGGGCTCCAATGTTACAGCAAAGAATAAAATGCGGCGGCAATATAAAAGCGGCTCCCGGATTGGATTTTCCGGGAGCCGCTGGTATTTTCCTTATTAATTAATCAGCACAGTGGTGGTCATGCTCACCGCAGCCATGTGTTCCACAGTTATCATGATGCTCTCCATGGTGTTCGCAGAGGGCCTCCGGATCAAATTGGAGTTTCCCTGCCAGCAAGGCTTCAACAGCCTGGTCGGCGTCTCCGGAAGCACCGCCGTAAAGCTTTATATTGGCTTCAGCCAGGGCTCGCTTGGCTCCGCCGCCAATTCCGCCGCATATGAGCGCGTCCACATGCAGCTTTTTCAGGATATCGGCCAGCGCGCCATGGCCGCTGCCATTGGTATTGGCTATTGTGGCTACCGTTACTTTGCCGTCTTCAATATCGTAGATTTTAAAGCGTTCCGTATGACCAAAATGTTGAAACACCTGACCGTTTTCATATGTCACTGCAATTCTCATTTTGTTTTTCCTCACTTTCAATTTTTATCCTGGGATTAATATACTTTCGTATACCGCCTTTACCGTTCACCATGTTCATGTCTTCTTCATTTAGTCCAATCAATGGTTTTTTTATTGGGAAATTGTCTGCGCTTTCCTTCCGGCCATTTATTCCCCCAGGAAGGAATCATTACTCTAGTTTTCATTCATTTTCTTCATCTCCCGCATAACATCTTTTCTTGTGGCAATGGCCGCATCCGCAACCGCAGGGTTCATCATCACAGAGAATATAATTGCCGCCGCTTATGGACAATTCCATACCTCTTACCAGGCACTCGGCCAACTTGACCCGGGCACTATTATAAATAGCCTGCGCGGTCGTCCGGGCAACAGCCATGCGTCCCGCGCATTCCTCCTGGCTGAGGCCCTCAAGGTCTATTAACCGTATCGTTTCGAACTCGTCTACGGTCATCACTATGACCCTGCGTTCATCGGTATTGCCATCCAAGGGGCCAAAGCTCTGGCTGTCAGGCAGACAGCAAACCCGCCTGCATTTCCTCGGTCTTGGCATATTTTCACCATCCTTAATTCAGCAGTTACCGGCATATGCCATTAAACATTTGCAGCATAACACCATTTATGGCATATGTCAATAATTATGCCGGCATTATTGATGGATAAAAGCATGTAAATTTACGGAATTATTGATTTATAATTAAGCTATGAAAAGAACCTATTCTGAGGCGTTTGATAGCGTATGCAGACAGCGATAGCAGCCTATATTATAGGCAGTATACCTACTGCTTTCATAGTAGGTAAATGTATATACAATACGGATATCAGGACCCAGGGCAGCGGCAATGTGGGCACAATGAACGCTCGTCTGGTTTTAGGATGGATTCCTGCCATACTGGTTTTGGTGGTTGACGTGCTCAAAGGCTGGGCAGCAGTTTATCTGGCCGGGTGGGCCGGCAGCGATGTCATGCCGGCTGCATTCATGGCTGTTCTGGGTCATATTTATTCGGTATGGTTAAAATTTAAGGGGGGCAAAGGGCTTGCTACCGCCTTGGGCACTCTCATAGCAGCCGGTCAGCTTCCGGTAGTACTGCCTTTCCTGATAGGGTTCGCCCTCAGTTATCCCCTGTTAAGAGATGGGGATAAATCTAATCTGCTCGGTATACTAGCTGCCGGTATCTTCAGCATCTACAGCGGAAAAGATTTATTCCTGTTACTGCTTCTGCTGGTTATTTCCATTCGTCACCTGACCGTAATAATCCAAAATACCTGATAAAATAAATATAAACCGGCTTGATTTCTTGTTGTTATTTTAGTTCATAAGCTCTGCTTATGCGCTTTCACCATGCATTGAGGGCGCACATATAAAAGGCCTCCCCGACTAAACCGGAGAGAACTTTGCCACTATAATTTCTGATTCCGATTTTTCGCTGATCGGTTATGATGTAAAAAGCCGTTCAAATTTTATAATATTATCCTTTTTCCCCACAACCGCGATCAAATCATTGGTATACAGCTTGAGATCGGGAGTAATCTCAATGATGGTTTCATTTTTCCTGACAATAGCAATGATATTGAGTCTAAATTTTTTGCGCAGGTCCAGTTCCAGAATACTTTTCCCATGGAGCTTATCGGTCAGCTTAAGCTCTGAGATTGTGTATTCACTTGAAAGGTCGATGTAATCCATAGCTCTGGGCCTGGTCAGTAAATTAGCAAGACGGACGGCCCGATCGCGCTCAGGATAGACCACTTCCGCCCCTATTTTTTGCAATACCCGGCCGTGCTCCGCGCTGATTGCCTTGGCAATGACCCGGGGCACACCCAGCTCAATCACGTTGAGCGTTGTCAGAATACTGGCTTCCACCCGTTCGCCGATACACACTATGACGGTGTCGCAATTCTGTATGCCGGCTTCCTCCAGTGTGGCTTGGTCCAGTTGGGTCACGACAAAGGCTTGCTGAACCTTGTCCTGAATCTGTTTGATCTTGCTCTCATTGTTGTCCAGCGCCAACACTTCCTGCCCATTTTCGGCAAGCGTCTCCGCAAGTGAAAATCCAAAGCGTCCCAGTCCTATGATTCCGAAGGCAATACTTGATTTATAATCCGACATATTAAATTCTCCTATCCTATGGTTACTCTTTCTTCCGCATAAGAAAGGTTTGACAAGGGTTGGTATACCCATATGCATGCCATGGTGAGCGGACCAAGCCTGCCAATAAACATGGTCAGGCATAAAAGGAGCTTGCTGCTGTCTGCCAAATGCGGGGTAATGCCCGTAGACAGACCGACCGTACCAAACCCTGATACAACTTCAAAAAGAATCTGCATAAAACTGAGCTGCGGCTCAGTCATACAGATCAAAAGGGTCATGAAGCATACGACGGCCGCCGCCAGGGTTATAACGGTAAACGCTTTCATGATGCTTTCATGGGGGATTTTACGTCGGAAAGCCGTGCAATCCCGGTTGGCAGCGAACGCGACAAGGCTCCTGAACACCGTGAAAGCGGTGGTGGTCTTTACGCCGCCGCCGGTCGAACCCGGCGAAGCGCCGATGAACATCAGCATAATCAGCACAAACTGCCCGGCGGCGGTAAATTCGCCCAGCGCATAGGTGCTGAAGCCTGCGGTTCTGGCGGAAGTACTTTGAAAAAAGGCTCCCAGCCAGGTCACGTTGTCCGTAAGCTTCAGCAAAACCGTCCCCATAGCCAGCAATGAAAGCGTCATGGTCAGGACGATTTTGGTATTCATGCTTAAATTGTGCCAGGAGCGTTTATGCAGGAGCTCCCGAATGACATAGAACCCCAAGCCGCCGAAAATAATCAGCCCGCAGGTGGTCAAGTTCAGCAGCACATCATCCCGATAGGGAATCAGATTCCGATATCCGCCCAGAATATCAAAACCCGCGTTGTTGAATGCAGCTATAGAGTGAAAAGCGCTGACACCCAACGCCGCCAGGGACGGATAATCCTGGGAGAATACGATATAACTGAGTCCCATGCCGGCGGCTTCAAAAGCCAGCGTCAATATCAAAATGGATTTCACCAAACGCACCATGCCTTGAAGCGTATCCAGATTCAAAGATTCTTTTACCAGGACACGCTCTCTCAGCCCTATTTTTTTACCGGTCAACAGAATAAAAGCAACGCCAATAGAGGTGATGCCCAGGCCTCCGGTCTGAATCAGCAGCGCAACCACAGTTCGCCCAAAAACACTGAAATGGTCCGCGGTATCCATAACCGTCAGCCCGGTTACGCAAACGGCGCTGGTTGCAGTAAATAGCGCGTCCACAGGCCGAATCGCAACACCCGGATTCGCAGAAATAGGCAAAAGTAATAATACCGTTCCCAGGAAGATTACAGCGGCGAATCCCAACACCAGGAATCTCCCCGGATTAAGCCATCTCGCCTTCAATAACATAACCCACCTTCAACAACATAATAGAACCGAGCTTGCGCAGGGCCTTTCTCCTTTTTATGATCTTCCCGTCAGTTTTTGGATTGCCGACATTTCCTGCTTGCCCGCCGAAATCAAAATCAGCACATCACCGGCCAATATCCGGGTATCCCCACGGGGAACGATGCTCTGATCGCCTCTCAGAATGCACCCTATGATCACTTCCGGCGGCAGATCAATTTCCCATATCTTTTTGCCTGTGATCGGGGCAGTTGGCGCAATGGGAACCTCGGCAATATTCAGGCGGCCTTCCCCGATAGGAACCAAAGTGGCGATTCCATGCAAAAACTCCTGCTGCTCAATCATGCTGGTGATGGAATTGACCGCACAGGCGACGGAATCGACCCCCATTTTGTAAAGAAAGGCGGTTTTCTCAGGGTCATTCAGCAGCGCTATCGTTCTCTGAGCATGGAATTTTTGCTTGCAGAGCTGGCAAGCCACCAGATTGTCCGCATCTTTCGGGGTCAGGGCGATAGCCAGATTTACCTTCTGCGCATCCGCCTCCTGTAAAACGTCCGGTTTGGTACCATCGCCGTGAATTACGGTCACCCCATTCATTTGAGCCAGCTCAAGGCAATGCGGATGACTGGCATTTATGGCAATCACCCGATAGCCTCTCTCAATCAGGATATCGGCAAGAGAATGGGTCTTATGGAATCCGCCGATCAATAAGGCTCTTTTTTTCATAAACTATCTTCCTTCTGTACACTGAGCAGTCGTCCGGCGATTTCCTGCGCGGATATCAGCACGGGGCTGACTGCGGTAACGCTGAGTTCCCGGTATACGCACTCCCTCTCCGGCTCGTTTATGATGGCGACAATGTGCTGAACACCGAAAACTTCTTTAACCAGCTGAGCGACCAGCAGATTCACATTGTCGTCATCAGTGGCGGCCACCACCATGGCCGCTTTTTCCAGGTCTGCCGCCCTCAGCATGTCCATATCCGTACAATCACCCACGAGTATACGCCCCTTACAGGAGGAGGCGATTGCCCGAAAAGCTTCCTGGCTGCGGGCAATGACCAGAACATCGCTCCCCTGGGCCTCCAGTATTTCGGCCAGGGCGGCGGCAAAGCCGGCACCGCCTGCAATGACCGTATACGGAAGGTTCTTTTTCTGGGCTTCAAACAGTTTCATGGTTCTCACCCCCTGGCATTCCTGATAAGCTCCTTTTCCCACCAGTTCCCTGACCGTATTGCCAGTACCGACAATTCTCCTATTTCCGGATGTGCTTGCCTGCCTGATCACCTTTAACTGGTTTAAAAGGTTTGACCCGGCATAAGATATCATAGCCAAAATGCTGTGAGCAAGGTGTGAGAATACGGTCAACCGTGTGAGAGTGGTGTGAGAATTAAAAAATGGCCGCTTCGGTTCTGAAACCCGAAGCGGCCTTGGGAAAGTATTTTATTCATCTACCAGTCGGTAACCGACTCCTATCTCTGTTACTATATACCGTGGTTTGGCCGGATTTTCCTCAATTTTGCGCCGGAGTCCGGCCATAAGTGCCCGCAAAGCCTGTGTATCGCTGCCGTAATCTACACCCCAAACCTCTTTCAAAATCTGCCTGGTGGTAAGAACCTTGCCCATATTCTTGAAAAACAGCGCCAGCAGGCTATATTCCATGGGCGTTACATGGGTTTCATGGCCGTCGACAAATAGCAAGCGCTTGTCCAGATCAATTTGCAATCCTCCCACCTGCAGGACACTCTGCGCTCTGTACCCGCTATTCTGCCTGTATAAATGCCTCAGCGCCACACGGATTCGGGCCAAAAGCTCGGTAGCCGAAAAGGGTTTGGTCAAATAATCGTCGGCCCCTAAATCCAGCGCGGTGGCTTTTTCCTTGTCCTGGTCGCGGGCGGAAACGATAATTATGGGCATATCCGACCATTCGCGCACCTTCCTGATGACTTCCATGCCATCAATGTCCGGAAGTCCCAGATCAAGCAGCATCAGGTCAATCGGTTCTGAGACCAGTATACTTAACGCACCCTGTCCGGTGCTGGCGGCAGTATGCTTGAAGCCTTCCCCATTCAGCAAATAGCAGATAAATTTTCGTATTTGCTTGTCATCCTCAACTACCAGGATATTGGCATTATACGGGTTCATGATTTATTTACCTCCAAAGGGAGCGTAAAGGTGATCTCCACTCCCGGGCCATCCAGGCGGTTGCGCGCCGTTATGCTTCCTCCATGCGCCTTCACCGCCGCATCGCATATGGCAAGTCCCAGGCCAATACCGGGATGCGCATCGGCATGCTTGCTCCGCGAAGTATAAAAAATCTGAAAGATATCGGGCAAATCAGCCGGAGCAATGCCTTCGCCACTGTCACGGACAGAAAACACGGCACAATTGTTATCGACATCCTTGGTTACCGCAACCCTGATCTCATCTTCAGGCTCCGCATGTTTAACCGCATTATCCAAAAGATTGATAAGCACCTGCCGGATCAATTTTGCGTCCATGGGAACAAGCAACAGTTCATCCGGCGCGTTGACCGCTATTTCATATTCCGGGTGGTGCCGTGAAATATGGCGGATAGCTGCGCCTATAACCTCTTCCGCAGCTTCCTGCTCTTGGTTGAGCACCAGCTTTCCGTCCTGCAGGCGGGTCAGGCTTAAAATGTTTTCCACCAGAGAATACAGCCAGTCGGCATCCTTATGGATTCCCTCCATCAGAGGGTAGCGCCGGTCATCCTTGGGCGTCATATTCATAAGCATTTCAGACGCTCCCATGATGCCGGCAAGGGGGGTGCGCAAGTCATGGGAAATTGACCGCAGCAGATTCCCACGATAACGCTCTTGGGCGATTTCCTCATGGTATTTTATCCGTTGCTGCGCAGCGCGGAAACGGTCCATGGCCAGGGCCGTGCTTTCAATCATAGCACGCAGCATGCGGGTTTGCGATTCATTCATGACCGCGGCGGCTTCCCGGGGAACCCGGATAATCCCGAGCGTTGTCTCCCGTCCATAGATAGGCCAGTCATAAAACTCGCTCCCGATATCACAGCCGGTTCGAAGCCCCTCAATCCGGTGCAGGAGCGCATTGGTGTCCGGGACTTCACGGCGGATCTGCTTTTGGGGAGAAACCTGCTGGATAAAAGTCTGTTCCGGCTTTCCGTTCTCATCAAAGCAAAGACATCCGGCATTACTGTTCAGCATAGCACTGATGGTACTCGTTGCTATCCCCGCGATATCATTGATATCGGCCGCATCTGTAAGCCGGTTGGTCAAGGTATAGAGGGCTCTGGTTTCGGCTTCTTTTTTACGAGCCTCCATTTCATTCTGTTTGGCATGGGTGGTAAGGAGGCTGGTAATCAGCGCGGTGATGAACATAATAATAAAAGTAATGATATAGCTGGGGGCATTGACTGTTAATGTAAAATACGGTTCAGTAAAAAAATAATTGAATGTGAAGGCAGCTATTACCGCAGCCAAAAAGTTAAAAATATATCCATGGGTGAAACGCGCCGTCAGCAGAACAGCCAAAAGGTAAACAATGGCGATATCGGTTTCCGGCAGTTCCATGGCCCGGAAAAAATACCCTACCGCGGATGCGGCCATAAGAAGCGCAACCATTATTCCCGCCCGGCAGATGATAGATTTTATATTTTCGGACCTATAACGCATGAGCATTTTACTAATATGTTCCATTGCCTTCGTCTTCTTCCCTGTCTTTTTCCGCATCAGGCGGCCATGCAGCATCTGCAGGAGCAAGCCGTAAATTACCTTCCCTGACAACAGTACCCCGAATTGGTCCTGCCATGCCATACTAACGGCTGGTGATCCCCATTTTTCCCCGACTTCTTTACGTTTGGAATAATCCATATAAAATCAGTTAAAATTCAAGAATATTGTACTTCGACAACCGGGAATATTCAAACGGCAAATTCGCGATCCAACCCCCAAAATCAAACCGGCACGCAAGCCAAAATCTACAGAGGACCTTGCTTTTAGCGTCAATCATCCTCCGCCGTTTTCCGAAAATCCAGATTTGAAATAACTGCCTTACGCTGACAGTATATTGGGGCGCCTGCGCCCGTATAGTATACCTACCAGTGCCAGCAAGACACCGCTCACCATCAGGATGGACTCCACACTCACCACATCAGCCAGAGGCCCGAACAGCAGAATCGCTACCGGCATGGCACTTGCCGAGATGAGCTGTATAATGGAAAATACCCGGCCCAGAACTTCCGGCGCGGTGATCTCCTGGATGTGTACCGTCTGGGCCGTCGAAAGGGCCGGCAGGAAGAATCCCGCAATCCCCATGAAAGCAAGAAAGGACGCAAAATTCCATGCCGCTCCCAGCAGCCCGAACATGACCCCGAAGGCCACCAGACAGAGCGATACCGTCCGCACCTTATTCTCAAACTGTCCTTTAAAGGAAACAAATACCCCGCCAAAAAACGATCCCAGCGTCCAGGCCATCTCGTTGGCGGTCAGCCGCCAGACCTCGCCGCCGAAAGTGCGCTCCACCATCAGAGGCGAGAGTACCGCCGCCGGGGTGATAAGAAAGAAGGCAAACAAGAAACAGATGATGATACGCCGGAGCTGCGGATGACCGAAAGCATAGTCCAGTCCGCTTTTCAAATCAACCCAGGCCGAGTCTGCCCCTTCCCCTCGTTCGATTTTTTCCACTTTGATCCGGCTCATGACTAAAATCGCCAGTACTGCCGTGACCACATCCACAAAAAATGTGGCCACGATCCCCATTGAGCCTAAAATCAATCCTCCAACCGGAGGGGATAGCAGCAGCAGAACCGAATTCAAGGTCTGATTGATCCCCTGCACCCGGGTCAGATGCTCCTGCGCTACCAGCTGCGGGTAGATGGCGCCGACGGCAGGGGTTTGGATACCTGCGCCGATAGAGCGTACCGCCGCTACCATCAGCAAAAGTTCAAGCCGTTCAAATCCCAGCAGGAAAGTGATTGCCAGCCCCAAAGTAGCCAGGGCGATAAAGCCGTCGGACAGCATAATCAGATGCTTACGGCTGTAGCGATCGGCCAGCACTCCCCCCGGGAGTGAGAACAGCACTTGGGGCAGCAGGGAGCAGACAGTGGCTAGCATCAGCCAGGTGCCGGAGGAGGTGGTCAGGGTTATGTGCCAGATTATGGCGAACCCCACCACCGAAGAACCGAAAAGAGAAAAGTTTTGGCTCAGCAGGAACAGGAGAATCTGTTTATTCAAGCCCTGGTTTTCGTATTTTCCTATATTCATAAATAAATCTTCCTCCTAATTTTATAGCGGGAGAAAGACACAAAAAAGCGACAGGGGACAAAAATCCGGCTGTCGCTTTGCCTTTATGGATAAACGAAAGGTCAGCAGTATTTTTGTACCTTCTCCGATATGCTGATAGCTGAAAAATGAACGCTCTTATCCCTGTAAGTGGGGATAACAGGAATCATACGGCAAACGGCCGTTTTTATTCCGGCAAGGCTCATACTGCGAACCTCCTCTCCTCTTGTTTTAAGCATTATACTACAGTGACAGCGGAAAAACAATTATCTGGCGCACCGGCTGCTCCCAGCCTCGCTCGCCGGTAGTGTTTTCCCGCTAAGTCATACTAATCCCCCTGGCCGGGGACCGCTCCGAATTAATGCTTATACGTATCCTGTTATATCTTCTCTGTTCAAGTAAATCATCTTCTTTATTGGTCAAGTGCAGTTTGCTTAAGTTTATCTGCCGAACTATTATTTGGCTATCATAAAATAGGCCATTACGATTATGCCAAGAATGATCCGATAATAACCAAAGGCTTTGAAGTCATGTTTTTTCACATAGCCCACCAGGAATTTTATCGCCAGCATTGATATAATAAACGCGGTTATCATTCCTACAAGAAGTATGACTATTTCGGAGCCGGTAAAGTTAAACCCGAACTTTGCGATCTTTAACGCGCTTGCTCCGAACATAACGGGGATGGCCAGGAAAAATGAAAATTCCGCCGCCACCGTTCTTGAGGTACCGATCAGCATAGCTCCGAGTATTGTCGCCCCCGAGCGCGAGGTTCCGGGAATAAGAGAAAGCAGTTGGAATACCCCGATCAAAATGGCGGTTATGTATGATAGGCCAGCCAGATCGTTTATCTTAAATGATCTATGGCGATTATGGTTTTCCAGCACGATAAATATAATCCCGTAAAAAACCAGTGTGATGGCCACGGTAATATAATTGTAAAACAACTCGTCTATCTTATTATCAAACAAAAAGCCAATAATCGCAGCGGGTATACATGCTATTAAAACCTTGGCCCATAGCGTAAAGGTTTCACTTTTCTCCATTTTCGTTTTATTCAGAGAAAACGGATTTAACTTATGAAAATATAAGACAACTACAGCCATTATAGCGCCCAGCTGAATTACGACGAAGAACATCTCCTTAAAGGCCGCACTCATATTCAGTTGAATAAATTCATCGGCTAGAATCATGTGGCCGGTACTGCTGATTGGCAGCCATTCTGTAATGCCCTCAATAATGCCTATAACAATTGCTTTAACTATTTCTATAAATTCCATTGTTTTCTTCCTTCCTAATTTACTGTTGGTTAAATTGGCCTTGCCGCCGCTTGGCCAAAGGAGTTAAGTCAGCTTATTCATCTTTAGTTAATAAGCCAACCATAACGCTGTTTTGCAGTATAATTTCATTAAAGAGTATATTTCAACCCAAAGGCAAATGGCAAATCGGCGCAATGGGGGATAGAATAAACCCCAAATGAGCCAATCTCCTACAACAAATTGCCCGAAGGGTAGTATTTCTTAATAAGTATATCGTTTATTAAACTTAACGGAAAGAAAGGTAAAAAAAATGCGTTTAGGAATCGTAAGCGATACCCATGGTGAACTGGATAACCTGCATAAGGCGGCTAAGAAGTTGATTGACCGGTGGCAGGCAGATACTATTGTTCATCTGGGAGACGAATGGGAGGACGTAGAAACCATAAAAGATTTGCCGTTCAAGAAAATAATCCGGATTCCAGGGGTCTACTGTGAACAATACCGGGATCCGGCCATAGAAAACCGGCTGCTCATGAATATTGAAGATATTCGCTTTTTATTCACCCATACCGATAAGGTCCATCAAAATGATTTGCCCGGCGACCCGGACCCGGAAGAGCTAGCTGCCCGGCAGATGATTGATGTCATTTGTTACGGCCATACTCATATACCAGATATCCGGCAGGAAAATAACGTGCTCCGGCTTAATCCGGGACATCTTAAAAACCATGACAAGAAGGGCTGCTCCCCCAGCTTTGCCGTGGTGGAAATCCAGGGACGGAAACTGCATTTATATCTGATTGACCTTGAAACTGATCAGATATTGCGGGAGGCAGAGCTGCACTTGGACCAATCATAAATAGTGGTATCCTGTCTTGCATATTTAAAGCATACTTCTATCAGCGAGCGATTCCGATCGGCTCATCATTCATGCTGGTAAAACAAATAGCGTACTTTCTGCCCGCTGTTGAAAACAAAAACCATCCCCTTCGAGAGAATATTAATATATAAAATAGAGGATGTCGAGCTGTTAAAGGAAATAGGTACTTATAATGGAGTACTAAAATTTGTGGAGGAGCTTGAGAATACGTACTCAAGATTTTTGAATGGTGATTATTCTCAAATAAAGAGTCGGCTTAATATACGCGCTACGCCAACTTAAGATTCAATTAAACAGTAATTTAATCCCGGGTAATACTTTATGCTGAACGGAATATGCAGCAACTTTTGGTTACCTTACGGGGCTGCCGGTGATAGCTCTCAATCATATTGGTTGTATAAATGATTTTCTTGATTTCCGGCGGTATTTAAAAAAGGTGGCTATCTCCGCCCAATTGTTCTGCCAGGATCCCACGATCAGGGGATATTGGGGGCTCTAGGTAGCAGAAGCACAATTTATTTTACACTCTTGATATATATTGATGGTAGGAATTAATGTATGTATTTATTGTCTAACAATAATTTGTAGTATTTTTTTACATCGTCATCGGAATATTTGTCACCTTTTAAGTCGCTTACCTTGTCAATAATATCATCCTCATTATAGTTCTCTGGCACCATGTTGTTGTTGATAATAAATAATATAGTACTCATCAATTCAAGTTGAATGGGGGTGATGTTTTTCAACTCGTTTGCTGTAGATCGAATCAATTTAACTTTGTCATCTTCAATAGATTCTGCTTCAGGACTTAGTTTCACAGTGATTCTATGAGTCATTTCCTCGTGATTAATAGCCAAGACTCCTTGAATTGCAAGTCTTTGAATATCCTCATCCAAAGCATCGCTGTAGGGACCGTAAAAATAAAAACGATATGAATATCCTAAATCCAAACCTTTATTCTGGAGAAGATACACAGACTTTTGCAGTTCCTTTTTTCCAGGATAATGCCCCTTGGAAGTATGAATACTCTCAATGATTGATATAAGGAGCTGAGAATTCATATAAATACCTCCTCCAGTATTTAGTATATCACAGAAATTACGATTCCAAAAATTATAATGGATTGTTACGTATAAATTCCCTGACCTGATCCTTCTTTTCAAATGGAACATACATCCTGTGAATACTAATGCTTTCCTTAATTTGATTTAATACATATGATGCATTGATAATATTAGTCGTGCTGCCATCATCACGTAACAGATAGACTGCTTTCTCACCAGTACTCCCACTCAACAACATAGACGGAATACTATGAGGCAACTTACTCGCGTCATCCTCAATCAGCTCTTCATCCGGACAAATGCCACTTTTTTTAAGAGCAACCTTAACTCTCCGGTACTTTTCGCTATCTGAACTTCCGGCATGGGCGTTAGTTTGATAAACAGAGCGAGGAAACCTTCTTCCTTGGAAATGAGCGACTTCTTCTATATCCTTGTGATTGTGCATGTCCTGAAGAACCCTATTATCATCCCAAAGCAAATATGCTTGAACACTGTTTGGATAATGACCGTCCGGTAATACTTTTTTCAGATATTTTTGCAGGGAAATGTCAAGAATACGACGTGTCTTATGGAAATAGACCTGTAAAAACATGAAATAACGCGCCAGCACAAATTCTTCAAAAGCATGTAATCCATCTTCGTGTATGGAAACAACTTTTTCTTTCTCATCTTCAATATCATTGCCAAGTCCTATTGCAGTTAATAGACGTTCAAGATCGTAATGGCCGTAATTGACACCACAATAATGTGAATCCCTCAAAAGGTAATCCATTTTATCACAGTCAAGCTCGCTATCCATCAAAAAATTTAGGATTTGCTGATCTCGAGAATAAATTTCTTTCCCTAGATATGTATTAACAACAGCTTCCGCTGTAATTTTATACTCATCTGTCCCATATCGCCGATAAAAATTTTGTCCTATTTTGCTGATAATTTCTTTTATAGTAGAATTTAAAATGATTTCTTTTGTATAATCTTCGTGCTTCTTTTTGTCTGGCAGTAAATCTTCTCCTGCATGTGAGAAAGGAGGATGCCCCAAATCATGAGTAAGCGCCATTAAACGCAGCATTTGCTCCATCCAAGCCCAATGTACCAACTGTTTTGATGTATCAGAATGAAAACTGTCCTGGTGCTTTTGTTTAATACTTTGTATAACGCGAGAGGCGATGTGCATAGTTCCGATGGAATGACCAAAACGAGAATGCTCTGCCCCTGGATAAACAAGATAAGTTGTAGCCAGTTGACGTATATAACGCAATCGCTGAAAGGGCCATGTATTGATGATTTCCATTTCTTCCGGGCTTAAATATATCATGCCGTGAATAGTATCACGCATTTTCATCTTCACCCAACACCTCGGACCACTAAATATAGATTAATTATATAATAACGCTGAGTCCTATAATAGGTTAGATGCTGTATTACTTTAAAATGGATATAAGGAAATTACAATACTCCTGTGTCTTGACAACCGGTGACATCACACGAACAGATAACTATGCTGCAAAACTGTCTGTAATCCTAGAGCCATCGTACATAAGGAACGATGATTAACACCAGTTTGCTATAAATATATGGCAGTTTATATAAACAGCTTTTTAAGCTTATCCCATTAATTGGCTTTATCCAAAATGATTAATTTATAGATCATATAAGCCGCTTCAGCCCGGGTGACGCTATTTGGGGGACGGAAAGTCTGGTCGGGGTAACCGGATATTAAATTATTACTGAGCATTTGTTTTACTGCTTCCCGGGCCCAAGGCGAAATAGCATTATCATCTTTAAACTCTTCAACGTCAGCTGAGACCGGTAATTTAGCGGCTTTAGCGGCCATTACCGCCATCTGTTCACGGGTAATATTATCCTCCGGAGCAAAGTTCACACTACTATATCCGCTTACTATCCCCTTTGCGGCCGCAGCAGCGATATAATCGCGAGACCAGTGACCTTCAAGATCGGCAAAGCCAACTTTTCCACCAGCAGTTAGTCCTATCGCTTTAACCAGCATGAAGGTAAACTCGGCCCGGCTTATATAGTTTTCCGGCTTAAAACTACCATCAAGATAACCTTTAAGAATTCCTTTCTCCACCAGTTTATTGATAGCCGGTTCTGCCCAGTGGCCCTTGATGTCATTTAACTTTGGAATCTGATCTTTGGTTTTGGGGTTAGCTATCACCGCAAATTTGGTTAAATGGCCAACATCTCCGCTCACGCTGCCGTGCTCCAGATCTACGCTTATGTTATTAAGTTCAACCCAGCAGTTTTTTTCCTCATCCAACCAATAAATACTTAAGTCATAGTTTTTTAAATCCAATGCGTAGGAATCGAATCTTAGAGTAACAGTTATCGGTTTAGTCAACGTCGTTTCTTTATCTTGAATTATCTCTACCACATCACTTAGCAATCGACGCCCTTCTTCCATAGGTAAAATTGAAGGGTTATTTATTATCCGAATTTCAAAATTAATTTCCTGGTTCAGGCTTTGAGGTGGTATTTTTATAACCACATCACCTGTTTTTATTATTCCACCTTGGACTCCTATGCTTTGACTCTTTACTTCAGGGTATTCCTTCCCACCTCCACCGGAAGAACCTCCCTTAGTATTGGATTTTAAATTAATATAGCAGACTCCCGGGTCTGAATACTCAATCGGTACGGCAGAGGAATTGGCTAAATGAATTAAAATAGTATTTCCATGCAGATTAAGATCGGTTAGTTTATTATTCCAGGCCGCTGGTTTTATAGGAATTGTCCCATCATTTATTGCTCTGAGATTAATGGAACATAATAGGGTTTTGGTATTTATGTTAAATCCTGCTCTTTTCCCGGTAAGACATTTACTATAATTGAAAGCACCGGTAGGGCCAGAAGCCTGGTCAATATTACGAATAACAAAATAATTATCTGTCAGATTAGTTGTTCGTTCCGAATCAGGTATACCAGTAACTGATTCCACTTTGACTACAGCAGGATTAAAAATAAAATCTGCCGAAGCTCCGTAGAAATTCTCCACGTTGTTTATGTATATATCAATACTTACTTTCTGACCCGGATCAACGCTGATGGCAGAGGTCTCAATGGTAACAGCGGCAGCGTATGCACCACTGGCAAGCAATAGTACCAACAATGGGCCTAAAATTAAACTGATGGTTAACCTTTTCACATTCTTTTCCTCCCCCAGCCTTAAACCTATAATGCAGATTCACCATAATTCTGCGATAGTATTACCAGATCAAATAGATCAACGATACCATCGTTATTAAGATCTCCGAAAGAAAGAAATAAAGGGTTGACTATTGTGGTAATACCCCGGTTAACCTCTACGCCTTCTATTTTAGTGCTTAACCAATTGCTTTTTTCGGCATGGATACTATAAGTGCCAGGCATAACATTATTGAAGGAAAAACTTCCGTCAGCGCAACTGGTAGACTGGGCTATACGGCTTGTTCCCTGATAAAGAGTCAATTTAGCCCCGGAATTATCCTGAGAATTCTGTAAGGCAACTATCCCCTGCAAGTTTTTATTGGCACTATATTTTGCAACTACCAGGTCGTTTTCGCTAACGCCGGCGCCGCTGATATTAACTGAAACATTCCCGGTCCAGCTGTCATCAGCGACTTCAATATCCGCACCGCTGATAACTATGCGGCCGATATTTGTTCGGTTCCCTGCTAAATCTGTTAAACCAATAACTAATTCTCTACTATCTATGCCGCTTTTTACGGTGCCAGTTACAGTTAATCCCCATTCTCCAGTAACCTCTATAGAAGGAGAATCATCCCGCCAGGTAAACCCATTCGGCAATTTTAAGGTAATGTCTTTATTTTCAAAAGTATTGCGTACATTCTCTGTGATAATGATGTTGTCGATTTCGCCTTTATCGCTAATGGTTTTCACACTGTTTATGGTAGTGGTGGTTGAGCCCTCGCTCACGATTCTACCTATGGCCAAGCTAGCGCTGCCCTGGAATATGCCGGTTCCGCCTATCGTGACGTTAACTTCACCGGAAGCACTCGCAACTTTTACGTCTAAGGGAATCAATATCTTGGTCGAACCGGTTTCGCCCTTTTTCCCAAAGAACTCAAAAGTTGCGGTTCTCTTACCATTAACACCCGTTGGATCTGTTGTTGCAGTTTTTACTATCTTAGAGGCAACGTTGGATTCTATTTTATCTCCAGTTGTAGAAAACTCTATCCCCAAAGGAAGAGAGATGGTCAAATAAGCACCATAGACAACATCAGAAGCGCCATATTCCGGCAACATTCGGGCTTCTGCAACAGATACAACGATTTGGCCAATGTTTTGAGTAATATTAGGATTAGCCCTAAATTCTGCCGGTCCTGAATAGCTATAGTCGACAGCGGCCGCCTGGGCCACTGAAGGCGCGATCAGGGCCGGAGCGATGAAGCTCATGCAGAAGACGAAAGCCAACGCGATTGATATGGCTTTGCTTTTTTTTAACATTGGGTGCATTCCCTCCTTGAAAACAATAACTGCTCAGAGATTGCCTGATGGGTTCCGGACAACTTTAAAATTCTTTCTTGCTTAATTTTACCATGGAAAATGGTACCATAAAAATAAAAAAACATTTTATTTACATAATCTCCACTGTGCGAACAGAGAACTTTCCTTGTCGGCACACCACCGTTAGAATTTGCTATACTATAATCAGAGAGGGGATAAATTGATATTTTCGAAACCAGAATTGCTCTCTCTCATTCAGTAGATTTAACGCATTGGTAATATCCCGACCCCTCTTAAGGGATTACAGGAATGCTCCTTTTGGGCACCTATTGGTTAAGCATTATAGTACATTCTCCTATGGCAAATATAGTTCATTCAATAAATCATCTAAAAACCTGCTGATGGTATTCAGCTCTTGCTTATTATATTTATTGAATATGTCTTCCATCTTCTTATTTCCCAAATCGTGTACTTTCTCATGAAATTCATACACTTCTTTTCCCTGAGATGTTAGGGTGTAATATATTTCTTTTTTGTTATTTTCCAGATGGTCAGCCTTTATAAGGCCTTTAGTTAATAATTTTGCAGTAATCTTGGAGATGGCTCCCTTGGTCAAATGTAACTCCTTAGATATAAATGTTGCATTAGGTAATGGATTTTTACCGATACAATCAATAACATGATATTCTGAGATCATTAGATTTTTATCGTAAATATTTTTATAACCATACTTGATTAGATAATCTTTCAGAGTTTTTTCATGAACTTGAACATAATCATTAAAAAAGTCAAATAAGACTGCCATTCTATTTAACAGCATGTTGATTTCTGTTTGTCTCCGCCCTATATTCAAAAAGCAACCTCCTTCCATTTTAATTTCTTAGGAAACTATCTATATTATAGCACATTGAGGCCAGTATATAGCTGATCTTAAATTATTATTTACAAGGAAACTATTTTACGGTATCCTATTATTGTTTCCCGGGAAATAAATATTATGCTGGAGGTAAATCAATTATGAAATTAGATTTAAGTGTTAAGGTGGAGAAAACAATGGTAGAAGCATTGACATCGCAGACCATTAAACAAGATATTGATAAAACTGGACATGTAGGAACCCATTTTGATGTCATGAATAAAGCGTTTCCCATAAAAAATATTATAACGCAAGGCAGAATATTTGATATTTCCCATATCAAAGAAGATGAGGTAGAAACGGAAGATTTGGATTTAAGCTTAGTACACCCAGGTGATTTTGTTATGTTTCACTCGGGTATCTTAAAAAAGCATGGTTATGGCAGCAAAGAATATTTTGCAAACTTTTTAGAGCTGTCTGATGAATTAATTGACTCTCTTATTGATAAAAAAGTAAGCTTCATAGGCGTAGATATGGGCGGAGTGAAAAGGCCGAAAAATCATCTGCGTATTGACCAGTATTGCGCTGATAAAGGTGTGTTTATCATCGAGAATCTCGATAATCTGGATATTCTGTTAAAAGAGGCCAAAGCTAACCCCTTTACCGTTTATACATTCCCCTTAAATCTGCATGGATTTACCGGCCTTCCGTGCAGGATCGTAGTTGAGGTCTAGAATACTGCAGTCAGAGGGATAACACCGATGTTACAGCCAACCTAAACGTCCAAAAGCTGATGGGATTGTATGGCCAAGAAATGCCAGATATAATGACCTATCTCAGGGAAGGGAAAAGACGCCTCTGTTAAATATGCAGTTCCCGCAGAATCCCAAAAAGTATAGTAGATTAAAACTCGCAGTTCCCCTGGTGGCTAGACATAGTTTCGAAAATAACCAATAGAGAGCTTTATTACCCGCTATTGGTTATGTGTCAATCTCTCGTCTAATACCTTATAGGGTTTTCATGAAATAGCTTTAAGTATAGAAAAATCACTGCAAAGACTCTTTTTAAAGCCTTTGCAGTGATGGCTAGTTAAGGAGATATAAATATCCATCTTAGGTCGCGTCATGTTCATTATAAGTAATCCATAATTTCTGCAAAATCAAGATTCATTTTCTATAGAAAGCTTTGCGGTTTTTGAAGCGTGAATTTGAGTTGTATCAAAAACAGGTAATTTAACATCTTTTTGCTGAATCAAAAGTCCAATTTCTGTGCAGCCGAGGATCACTCCCTGTGCTCCTTGTTCTTCAAGACTATCAATAATACAAAGGTATTTTTCTTTTGAGGATTCTGAAATAATACCTAAACATAATTCATTGTAAATTATGTCGTTTACTGTTTCAATTCCCGGTTCATCCGGGATGAGAACTGTAATTCCCGCACTTTCCAACTTTCCTTTATAAAAATCCTGGGTCATAGTATATTTTGTTCCTAACAGTGCGACCTTTGTGATATTGCGAAATTTCAACTCGTCTGCTGTTGCTTCAGCAATATGGATGACTGGAATACCAATTTTATTTTGAATTTGTGGAGCTACTTTGTGCATAGTGTTAGTGCAAATCACGATAAAGTCTGCTCCGGCTTTTTCAAGATTTTCCGCAGCTTCTGATAAAATATCCGCGCTTTTATCCCAATCACCTTCTGCCTGGCATTTTTCAATTTCGGCAAAATCCGCACTGTACAGTAAAACTTTGGCCGAATGCAATCCTCCTAATTTTTGTTTTACTATTTCATTCACGATTTTATAATAAGTAACCGTGCTTTCCCAACTCATTCCGCCAATAAATCCCACCGTTTTCAAAATTCAGCCTCCTAATATAAGTTCACTTAACTAACTGTTATGTAAAAGAAATTCTTTTTCAATTCTGCTACACAAAACAAAAAAAGCCGGCTCTTTTAAGAATCGACTTCTTTCAATAATATTATGGTCGGGATGACAGGATTTGAAGCATCTACCCCTCTCATAAACATGAACATATCAAGCACTTTATTGCTTTGGCTGGGACTTTGACAGGGTCTGCATCGTATCTAACAGATTTAAACCAGTCTTAGTTTGATGGATATAGGTCTTTAGACTATCAATATCCGCATGTCCACTTAACGCTAATATATCTGCTATACAAATACCTACATTGTTTAAATTTGTAAGTACGCTATGTCTCAGATTATGTAATCCCATTTTTGGCAGACCAGCCTTTTTTAACATCCTATGCAAAGTTAACTCGACTGCCCGATGCCTCATAGGCCTTCCATCATCTCCGGTAAAAACTAAACGTTCATCCTCTTTTAACGATATTACTTTTACAGCCTGTTTCTTCTTTTGCAGATATTCTAATGTCTCTCTGTCAAGAATAATATTACGTTTAGAACTTTTTGTTTTTGTCCTGTTTTTTATTTTACGATTTCTAGAGTCAACTGTTATGATTATACTAATCTTTCCAGTCTCAAAATCAACGTCAATCCAGCGCAACCCTAAAATCTCGCTCAACCTGGCACCTGTAACAATTAACATCCGCACAATCAGGTAGTGCTTATAGTCTTTTGTTTCAAGTAATAATTGAAGTTGCTCAAAACTTAATGTTTGTTTTTCGGGTGTCTCTACTCGTGGAGTTTTAATTCCGCCTGTTATATCAGTCGGCATTAATCCCCAGCCATATCCAGCTCTTAAAGCGGTCCTGAGTGTGGAATAGTAGTTTTTCCGTGTTCTACTTGAAGCGCTAGTAAATTGTCCTTTCATAGCATCTTGGATAGCAAAGGCAGTCAAATTATATAATTGTAATTCTCCCACAACCGGCAATAGTTTTTTTATATGGCCGTTATATGTCTCTATTGTCCGTTCTTGTGCTTGACCCAAATCTTCGAGATCTTGCAACCAAAATAATAACAACTCTCCAACAGTAGATATAGCTTGACGCGGACCACTCTTAGTTTTTAGCTGCTTATTTAATTCTCTCTCCCGTTCCTGGACCAAACTTTTCCTTGGCGCATAGAAAGTCTCATAGTAATAATCTTCTTTCCCGCTTGCGTCTCGGCCCAGATAGATAATAATCTGCCAAGTATTATCACCTCTTTTACGGATCACATCAGTCAACCTCCTTGGCTGACCGTAGGCTACTATAAGCACTGATATTCTCTGCGTGTACTTCTTCTTCCTGCCGGAAAAAATCTTGCAATGCTTCTTCCGTAATCCGAAATCGTCTCTCTGATAGACGAACAGCCCGGAGTCTTCCGGTATAAATCAGATCATAAATAAATCCCTTTTTTACCTGGAGAACTTTTGCTACTTGTTCAACAGTGTATGCTTTTGTTGTCTGCATTTCAGATACACCTCCATTGTCGATGAAAAAAACAGACTACTTATAATTCCGTGATGACGTTTAAATTAATTTTTTAAAACCATTAGGGAGACGATTTAAAGCCCTCCTGGAGATTACAGAACGTGCCTTTGGGGAAATGCACTGCTTCCTGTTGAAATATGTAGTCTCCCAAGGAACAAGCAATATACGGATCAAACTGCCGGCCGGAAAGAGATTGGATCTCGCCGACGGCTTCATCTGCACTCAAAGGCCTTCTGCGGTATGGCCGCGCTGAGGTCATGGCGTCCAGAGCGTCAGCCACCGCAATAATGCGGCCGGCAAGCGGTATATTCTCTCCGGCCAGGCCGTAAGGGTATCCTTTGCCGTTCCAGCGCTCGTGGTGGGTACGGATGCCGGCAATAATGTCTTCAGGTATATTATCAGTTTGCAGGATGCCGGCTCCGGCTGTCGGATGTTGCCGGATGATCTTCCATTCGTTATCAGAGAGCTTATATGTACAATTCAGTATCTTTCTGGGAATATTGACTTTACCCAGGTCATGCAGCAGCGCGGAATAATATAATGTTTTCAGGACCGATGGTTCAAGCGATAGTTCCTGCCCAATGGATATTGAGATACGAGCCACCCGCCGGCAATGCAGATAGGTTTCAAAGTCATATACCTTGATTTGGTCAAGGTATTTACATACTATACCGTTTATCAATACATAACGCCCCCTTTACCCCCTTATATAAAAAGAAAACCCCAATGCATAAGCAAAGGGGTTTTGATGATCTAGTATTACTACTTAGCCATGTTTGCTTTTTGAAGGAACCAGTACATCGTAACTACAACCTCGCTCTTAGTAAGTGGCTTTGATAGGCTGCGCCGTTCGTTGGCCCATTGGTAAACCTCAGTCCGATTTACTTTTACCGGAGACGTCTCAACCATATTATTGATGATCTGCTCCATTTGGGCCGGAGTAATAACTGTAGAGCCGCTTACACCAGAACTCATGATTGCGGGTGAACCGGTAGCGCGTGCGGCTACCTGGGCCGTCTCCTCAGCGGTTATAAATTCGCCGGCCGTTTTAGGGGCAATTTTTCTCTGCTCAAACCAGTCTTTGGCCGGGTTGACCCAGCTCTGAGCTGCCGGAGAAGGCAAAGTTACCATAATATACTTGCCGTTCTGGTCAAGAATCGTATATTTCCCACTGGCAGGATCATAAATGCTGGGAACATATTCATACCGGCCGTCAGCACCAGGCTTAAAAAACGCTGTATTACCCGTATCATCGGAAGGCGCCTGAGCCTCGGTTCCTTCAACAACATCAATTACCGTACCTGGAAGATCGGCAGCCGGCAATTCAGGTTCGTTGGGTCCAGTTTTACTTCCGTTACTACCTCCCCCTCCCCCATTTTGAGATTCAACATAATATTGGCCGGAAACTTCAACGTACTTTTTACTGCCGGTATCGTAATCATAACGGACATAAAAGCCGCCTGATAATAGCTCTTTAATGAAAGTGTGACTTCCTATGAATGTACCAGGATTGGTTTCACTGCATGTGAGCCTGGGATTGCCTTGGATTCCGTAAGCGGTGACCTCAATGTTCCCACCTGTTCTATTAAAATCAGTTACGGTTACCGTCATTTTATCTCCGGCAGTATACCGGTCCTTATCAATACTTATCGTTGGCAGCCCTGCGTAAGTAGTCAGGGTAAAGGAAATATTTTTATCGGCCTTATTTCCTGCCCGGTCAGTTGCAGATATGGACAGAATATAGTTTCCATACTCTCCTATTTCCTGCCCGGATAGCCAGGCTGTATCCTGGCCGAACCGTTTAAGATCGGCCGTTACGGTTACTTCCCCGCTGTTATCCTGCGCCGATATGATCGGTATTACCGGAGAGGAATATTTACCGCCGTCTGTAACCCCGGTTATATTTATTTCAGGCGGGGTAAAGTCAACTATAATATCGACCGATCCGGTATCTGTCTTAGCCCAGACAGACGAAGCCTGGGCTAAAATCATAAGAGCAATCAATATGGAACTTGTCAGGATTTTTCGCATTGTTTCCCCCTCCTATTTGCCATCATCCGCTATGACGTCGATAGTATGAGATCCTTCGGGGAGATCCAGTTCATCCACATCAAAACTGATGCTGTACGGCTTACCTCCCTGACACTCCTCAATAACTACCGATTTATTGACGCCTTTAAGGCAGGCGGTCACGGTTACCGTATCATTATCATCATCCGCTACCGTCCCGGCAATGGTAACCTCATTATTTCCCTCAATCCGGGAAAAAACAGCTCCCGGTTCCGGAGCGGAAATGGTTAAAACCGGAGACTTATTTGTGCCGGCATCAATACTTGCAGCCGCACTTTCCACCCCGTCACCGTTGCGCGCCGTAACGCTGACAGTGTACTCCTTGCCCAATACCAAGCCGGTAAACTCATACGCCAGCAGGTCGGAAGTAAACGGAACAGTGTCCGTATATCCGGCTTTATCGGTAATACTTACAGCATATTCAGTCCATTCCGAGTTGCCGTTGGCTTCCCAGGATACCGTTATACTGGTTGAGGTTTTCCCGGTCACCTGCAGGTCAGAGGCATCGTTAGCCAGAGTGAATACCGCTTTTTCAGGACCGGCCGGACTGTTCCCCATCGGGTTATACGCTACAACGGCGTACCGGTGACCGCTGTTAGGCAAAAGCCCTTCATGGATGTAGGAAGGGTCGGCAACATCGGCTATCTGATCGGTTCCATCCATGACCAGATATCCGGCAGCACCTTGAACGGCAGCCCATTCCACTTTTATGGATTCGGGGCTCAATGCGACGGTGATCGGCTGTTCCGGAGCCACCGGGGAACTAAGATTGAACTGCAGGGTCTGGCTGACTGCGTTGGCGGCAGTATCAGACGCATTTATAACCAAGGTATAAGCTCCCGGATCATTGATCGGCGTTCCGGATGTGAACGAATCCGGGGCGCCGCCGTCCTTCGCCAGAGTTGCCGTACAACCGGCAAGGCCCGAGCCTCCGGCGTCAGCGGCGCTGTATACCGGACTTACCGAATTATAATAGGTTCCGTTGTTGTCGATACCCGTAATTGTGATTACCGGTGCGGTTTTATCAATTTTTACGACCCCAACGGCTTCGGGGCCGACGTGCCCTACCATATCCACTGCTTTTACCGATAGGTTATGAATGCCTTCGTCGGTAATCCCTATTTGAAACTCTGCTGGACCCGGGTGGCTGTGCTGCACTCCGTTTATTTTATAGTCCGTTTGCTTGATTCCGGACGACACCCCGTTGCTGACCGGATCAACCAGATTGCCGACCGATACCTGGACATCGGTATTTACCCAGGTTGGCGGCACGCTTAAAACCGGAGCCAAAGGCGCGGTCTTGTCAACTAAAATATTTCTGATTATATGACTGCTCTGCGCAGCCAGCGCAATGGAGCCTTGCATACCGAAAAAAACAAAGGTTATTATCAAGGCTATTAATCCTTTATGTTTCATTATGTTGTTCCCCTCCTATCTGCCATCATCTGCCCATAAATCAATCGTATACATTCCTTCAGGCTTACTCCCGTCTATGGTAAAGAAAAACGAAAAAGGTTTGCCTCCCTGGCATCTTTCAATAACCGCTGAGTTGTTAGTGCCGTTGAGACTGGCCGTCACGATTACATTGTCGTTATCTTCATCAGCTACAGTCCCGGATACCGCTAGCTGATTGTAGCCGGTCACTTCGGAGAAAACAGTGTTATTAATGATCTCCGGACTTAATGATATGGTCGGCGGCCTATTCCACATTTCAGCAGTGACCGTTAGAGCCGGGGAGCTACAGTTCGTTTGTGCGTTTACCGTTCTCGTCTTGGTATGCCCCACGGTATTATCGAAATACTTCTCCGTATACGTATACGAAACGGAAAAATTAACTTGGTATCCCGTAGCGTCCGGCAGGATCGGCGCATCACCATTGATTAAAAAGCCGGAGCCACCTGTTGAAACAGATAGTCCATTAAGGCTTCCCCCGCCGCCCCCGCCGATATATGTAACAGTAATTGAGCTACTTTTAATAGAGGAAATCGGCTTATGCGCTGAAATCGGATAGGAGGAAAAACGAATAGTTCCGGCTTGGGAAGCAGGATCAGTGATGATCTGTATTTCACCGCCACAGTATGAATACGTACCAGCTTCGGCTTCCCCAACCAGCAGACCGCAGAAGACGCCTGTGATCAAAAAAACCAATAAAATATATAACTTACCTCTGAGTCGCATCTATATCCCTCCTTTTAGTTTTAAATATCCGGGTAATTCCCGCTTGGCGAACTGGAATTGAGGCGGAGGCATTGCCGGCGCATACTTCCTTTACTATCGCCTGCCACGGAGCTTTGTTTATATCCGGGATCTGTCCTTTATGAGAGGCCCTGGCATACTTCTCCCATTGATTAGGAATCAGCGCAATGACCTCCGCATTACCGCGTATACCCTGGTTAAAGGCTCTGACAATTTCCCGTACCGGCATGAGTCTCCGGCTATACCGGTTCACAACCAGCCTAACCTTATAATGGTCGATGCCGAGTCCCAGCAGAAAACTGCCGTAGTCAAATATATCCTGGTCGGTGAAGCGGCTCTGGTCGATTATGACCAGAACCAGATCCGATTCCTGCAAGATAACCGGCGTGTGCGGACAGTTTAAATCACTGGGGGTATCTACTATCACGTAGGGAGCTGTGTCCCGCAAAGCGTCCAGAGTCGCCTTTACTTCTTCCGGTTCCGGCCAGCTCATCGGCGTCTTCACTCCGGATCCGGGCAGTACATATACGTTTCTGTCTACCGGCACCGCTGATTTCGTGCTCTCACCGTCACCGGTCATGCGCGAACTCACCTTGAAGAAAGCGCTCAGGTCCTGACGCGAGAAGTCGGCGTCTGCCGCGGTGATCGGTATTCCCCGCAAGGCTAAGGCCTGTACGATCCCCGCCGTCACGGAAGTCTTTCCAATCCCCCCTTTTGCTCCCGCGGAGGCGATTATGATACCGCGATCAGAGCGTTGTTTCATCGGTACTTCCGGCACAGTATCATTTCTATTCCGGGAAGCCTCCACCTCAGGCAAGGTATACTGCAGGGCCTGATCCAGCGTATAGGGGAGATCCCCCGGGAGATCGCCGGTAACTATGTTCATGAATCCCGCCTCTTTTGCCAATTTCATATAATTACGGCATTGCTCGTTCTTGGTTCCCACCAGCAATACTACATGGGTTTCCGGATAGTGATCGCGAACATAACGCAGTATTTCATGGGGTTTTTCCCCCGGCAGGAAGCGGGAGATAACCAATATATCAGGAGCGCCGGCAGTGCTGAGCAAGCCGCTGTGCGGAACAGAAGTAAAATTCCATTGGCTTTCGTCACTGAAAGGCTTCATGTTTCTCAGATTCTTTAGGATAACGTCCTCAATCCCCGGTTCCACTGCCAGCACTACATTTTTCTTGGTTTCTGTCCACTGGAGCAATTATTACCACCTCACTAAATAAATTTGTTTTTTAGCCGCGTACCCGACTACGATATTCGCCTTATCGGCAGGGATTTCGACCTCGACCATAGTCGGCACCCTGTTTTTGCTCTGGGCTCCTATTCCGTCGTCAACGGGCGCGATCACTCTGCCTCCCTGATCGTAGCTGGCTACGACATAAGCATTTTCCACCAGAGGTTCCTCAGCCATCACCAGCTGAGAATTCTCATTGGAAAACACCGGATAAACATCGACCCGATCGCCGGCGACGGCCTGGTCGCTGGAAGGCTGGGTGACCGGCAGCCCGACTTTTTTAAAGCCGGCTTTCGTACCTGCAGCTTCTTTACTGATCTGGTTCATGTAGATCGGATTCCCGGCCAGCGCATGGCTGCAAAGCGCTTTCCCTTCGAGCAAACTTTTATCCGTAACCATTTTCAACTTCTTAGCGGTCATTTCGGGCACTGGCACGGACTTGATCATATTGGGCCGTACTTTAGCTCCCATGGGGATGAATTCCGACGCAGTGCATACGTTCACGCTTCTGGATACTTCGGTGTACTTCTGATTGGCCCCGCGGGTAATCAGAGCAGTCAGTATCGCCGCCGTCAGAAGGCAAACAACAATAATGATGACTTTTTTACGCATCTGATCCTCCTCTTGAAATAATTGCCGCACCGTGATGCAGCGGTTTATTATAACGTCTTCTGGTATAAACAAACGGAGGCCGGGGCAATAACGCTCCCTCCCTTAAAAACCCCGCCCCCTGCCTTTCAAGTTCCTTAACGACATTGCGAACGGGCATCGGTACGGCAACGTGAGTTTCCCAAAAATAAAGACCCGGACGGGTCTCGATAATATCCTGCAAATCAGATACAATGTTATTCCTTTGCTGTCTTAGCGGCAGTTCAGTATTAAACATAATGTGTATCTCGTAAGCCCGGATCCAGTTTCCCCGCAGAGATCTCCGGAGAACAGCCCTGGCTATGAGAGGACAAACCGGCAATAGCACGACCTGGCGATACCGGATGCCCCGGCGTCCCTCGACCAGATAAAAATAAAGGATGATTGCCAGGGCCAAACCGGCCGGGAAAAGAATATATACGGTCCAGGGAGTAAGGATCCCGACGCCGGCCAGCATATAAAAGGCCCATACCGCCATATCTCTTCCTTTGGTTCCTATCATGGCACTACGTATAGCCCGGGAACGAAGGTGCTTACCGCAGCGGCTCCGGTCTTTATTTCATAATCGAACAGCGTATTCATATCCCCCAAAAACAGTCTTTTGTGGTAGGGGTAAAGGATTTTCACAGATACCGTTTCCCCGTAGACTCTTATATCGCCGCCGTCCGCCGGTTCCAGCTCCAGGGTCAGGTCGCTTCTTTTAATGTTTGATCGTTCGCAGAAAGACTGCAGGGAATCCTCGCAGGTGTCGTTATAATGGCCGTAACGAGCCATAGTACCGGCAATGATATGGGTCTGAGCCGATATCTGATACCACTTCATTACCCCGCCTATCACTACCACCCCGCCGGTAAGGAAAAATACTAACAGAATCACGATAAAGACAAACATCACAGGTTTTTCTATCATGGCGGCTCACCTTAATTTATGCCGAATTGGTTCTGTACCCAGGTCCATACCGTATTCCAGAGGCTGGTTGCCGTATCCGGAGCCAGAGCCTTAATCACCAGTATTATCGCCACGACAATCACGACAGACCCGATTATCCAGGCGGCGGCGCCCAGGTCGCCGCGCTGTTCCTGATGGAATCTTTTCACCTGTTCTTTTATAGTTCTCAGCTTCATCAACAAATTTGTTACCCTCCTTTTCAAACTAGATGCCTAAATGCCGAAGTTTCCAAGCACAAAATCAGTGAGCCGGTAGATGACGGCATAGACCAGATCGGGCGCTATAATAAAGAGAGCCAATATGATAAAAACAATCAAAACCACTATTCCTATAGTACATGCCGTTCCTTTCACGCCTCCTTCCTCTTTATTAAGAAACGAGTTTACTGACAAAAACTACACCTCCCAGAATGAGATAGCCTGCCAAAATAAAGGGAGCCAGCGGTATATAAAAGCTTTTATCTTTACCCTTTAAAATCCAGGCCAATACCAGGCCTACGGCCAGAACAACAAGTGAAATAAACATTAAAACCAATACGGCAGGCCCCATAACAAAGCCCAGAGACAGGAAAAGCTTTACGTCTCCGGCTCCCAGCTTGCCCAGCCCGTAAGGAATCATAGTGATGCCAGCCGCAGCTGCCAGGCCTATGAGCCCTGTCAGCCAGGTACCGTTGATCATGTGAAGATATAATCCCGGCAATAAGGCTGCGGCGGAAACGCAGTTGGGAATGATATGTTTCCGCCGGTCCGTATAGGCGGCCCAGACCAGAATGATCAGAAGAATACATGCGGCTACCGCTCTCACCCCCTTAAAAAGAAAAAGCCGGGATCTACCGGCTATGCTCCGAAGCTGGAGCTTACTGAATTCAAGACATTCGATATGACCGGGAACCCGGCCAGCAGCCCCATGCCCAGGATGCCGATCAGCACCACCACTACAAACAGCCCTTTTTTCTTGGTGGTGGCTCTGGCTGCCGCCATCTCCTGCACGTTGGCCACTTCTTCCCGAAGATCCGAAAATAGATCCGGAGAGATACTAGCGTCCCAGGTTGTGGCCAGCCTGGAGCAGACTGCCTCCATCACCGGGTGCCGCACCCTGGCCGACAACAGCATCAATTCCCGCCTGGCATTGCCGGTACGTTTAACAGCACTTATGGCATTGCCGAACTCTCCCCTAAGCGGACCCGGTATAAAGGGAATGGTGTACTCCAATGCTGCCCGGGTGGTGATGCCCGGCGTCTCTAAAAAAGAAGGAAGAAAATCAATCAGGGCCGGGATCCCCTGGACCATATCAAGCTGCCATTTTTGATACGCATTATTGATCGCAGCTTCCGCGATCAAGACACTGGCCGCGGCGCCTATGAGAAGGAAGACCATACTGTACGGTCCCAAATATCCAAGCGTAGCCAAACACAGAAGCGCACCGCCCAGGATCCCTACTATAAAAGCTCTCTTCAGGAAATCCTCCGCGTTCTTCTTGATGTTATTCAGCTTTTCCCAGCGGCCGTTGGAGTTAAGTTTTCTCAGTATGCCGGTTCTTACATTGTCTACGGTTATTTCCGCCATGGTCATGCCGATTTGCTCTTCCACGGCAAAGCAGACATAAAGAGCTGTAAAGATACAGATAAAAATAGCCGGAACCATTTATTACACCCCCACGTCCTTGTTTTTAAGCAGGTTCAGTATAAGCAGGGAAAGCCCGGCTATGATGCCCACCCCTAAACCCAGCATCATTTTAGCCAGGCCGTTGGTAACGAATACCGCCCTGAATGTGGTCGCATCCAAAACAGCGGTCCCGATCAGAATTATAAGAACTAGACCGGCTGCAATCGCCGGTTCCAGGATGCCCCGGTATCTTTCGGTCAGTATGCGCTCCCTTCGCCTTATTGCATCCCCCAGGCGGGACAAGCCCCGGGCGATTGCCCGGGCTCCTCCGGTGATATCCCCGGCTTCGATTATCCTGGCCACAGCCCCCATCTCCGGAACCTGATAACGTTTTGCAAGCCGGTTGAACATGACCGGGAAGGTCGTTCCTTTTAACTCTCTTTCCACCAGCATATTCTGCAGATCGGAAGCAATCGGTTCCGACATATAGGTCGAGGTTATACGGACTACTTCCGGGGTGGTGTTGTCCGCCATATACAATGAGGTGGAGCTGGTAACAAAATCTTTGATTTGTTTTCGTACCTGCCGGCTCCGGTATGATGAGACATAGCGGGCAAGCTCCGCCGCCAGGATCCATCCCAGCGCAGCCAGGAATATACCTGCCACGGGTGTCAGGAACAAAGCCGAGCCCCCCAGGAAAGTCAGCAGCCCCACTAATGCCGGGATTCCTAATCTTCGTAAGAACCCCTGGATGCTTTCCTTTTCGGGAAGTTCCTTTATACAGGCAATTATCAGGGCGGCCGCGATAGTTAAGAATAATAGAAATTTCAATTCATCATCCCTTTCTTTGCCGGGTACAGGTACTTTTCATGTACTTTCTCATACTCCGGCCGTATAGTGGCGCCGCCGAAGGCGAGCCGGTCCAGGCGTTCCCCGGAAACAGGCTTGTTATATATCCACCGGCGTTCTTTTTTGGCTGCGTATTCGGCATAATCCAAGGTGATTATAGGTTCATAAACCCCGTCCGGCTTTACTTCGATAAGCTCGGTCATGGTCCTGATCCCGTCGCCGGGCTTGCCGAAAAAGACCAGAAAGTGGAACATGGTGCTGATCTGGTCGTCCACATGCTCATATTTGAGTTCCATGCCGCCCCGGGCATACATTTTCGGGAACCTGGAACGAAGTTCCCGCACCCCGCCCGCATGGCCGGAAGTAATGAACCCTCCGGGAGTCACTTCCGCGACTTCGCTGGCCGATACGATCTCGCCGGCTCGAATTTCACCGACTACAGACCGGTCCGGATTATTGCGGAGCATGGTATTATTGATGTCTCCCATTGAAATGATCTTTTGGTCGCCAAACCCTACCTCGACCAGGTTCAGGCAGTTAGGCAGCTGCGGGAAAGAGAGTTCGAACGAAGTCTCTCCTATCATCACCCGCTCATCGGGGTCGAATAAATCGCCGCAGGCTCGGATCACCGTAGTCTTGCCGCTGTCCGTGCGCCCGAACGCTCCGAAATTGGCATGCCCGTCAACTAAGAGATCTTTAAACATATCGGCTATGATCGGCGGGAACATCCCGTTGTCAACCAACTTAGCCAGCGGCATGGCCGGTCTTACCAACGGGGATTTCCTTATCGTGAATGCCGGCCCCATAGGGGACACTTTGAAGCCGAAGGCAGCCAGCCTGCTCCCGTCTTTCAGCCAGGCGTCCACAATTGAGTTTTCCTCGTTGAATCCTCTGCCGGCGTCCTCGCATACTTTCTGGATATAGTTTTTCACTTCGTTATGGTCTTCGAAGAAATGGTCCCCGGCATACCACTGGCGGCCGTGCCAGCCGTAAAAAACCCGCGGCCTGCCCAAAGGATTTGGATTGACCATAACTTCGGTTATGTCGATGCTGTCTATCAAACCTTTAGGCCCCTGGATCTGTCCCATAAAAAAAGGCTTAAGAGGGCCGTATCCGACCGCCTGGCCCATTAAGATCTCTATGTATTTTTCCTTCTCCTGGGCCGGTATCTGGGGTGAAGAAATAACGGCCGACTGTACCACCGGATACAACGAATCATACTGTCTGGTATTGTCCGTTTGAGTAAATAAATCGGGGTTTTCCCGGCTGATTGCCTGTACGATGTCGTCGATCACCCTTTCTTTCTCCATTTTTATGACTTCGTTCCAATTACCGTCGATTGTTTGTAATCCCATGCTAACCTCCTTGAATTGGCGATGCCTGCAGCAATCTGTACAGCTTCATTTCTACCCTGGCAGGTTCTATCTTCCACAGGCCGCCGGCATATATGGGAACATCCACATGGACCACATAACCCGGCTGATTGGCTTCCTCTCCTTCCAGCCTGGGCATGCCCGGCCCGGTCGGCACCGGCGGGATAGAATCGCCCGGATATACCGGATAAAAATCCTTTAAAACAATATTGCCGGGTAACCCGGGGACCGCGAACTCTCCACCCTCGTAACTCCCTTCTGTAATTTGGCAGAAGGCGTTAACGAAGTTGCCCATGACCTGCTCCTGGTCCATATTTTCGATCCCGCTATGATCGGTTTCCTCGCTGGTCCCGGTTCCGGTGGTAGTCATGACGCTGACTGACGAAACCGCATAGTCCATGGCTGCCCCTACCGTGTCGTATATGTCCGAAGCTTTGGTATAGGCTGCGATCCAGAGAACGACGATCACCACCAGACCGATTACCGCAATTATCCCCGCGACCCCTAAGATAGTAATAGCCAGGAATCCCTCCTCGCTTTTCAGTAATTTCTTTATCCTTCTGATACCAACCCCCCCCCTTTCTCGGCTCTGCATAAAAAAACCCGGCATTTCTGCCGGGGGCATATGGTAATATATAGTTATAATCGGTTATGCCAATACCAAATGTATAAGGGACAAAAAGCTGCCAGAAGAATAATTGACTTGATATTCAAAGCAGGTAACGGAAACGGCCTTGTATAAGGCTCTTGACAAAGCCAAGACATAAAATCAACAGTAATACTGTATCCGGCAGATGTGGTTAACAAAAACCAATATAATGCCAGTAGTACGCAAAATAATATCACTGATTCTTTAATAATAGTAATTACCCCTTTGGAACCAGGAGGCAATTCATCCGCCAAAAACATTCCATCACCTCCATCTTTCAATATGCCCCCTTGGTTATTCACGGCCCGGGAGAAGAAAACCTGATTTTGAGCCATGAATAAATAATCGCGGCAAGAAAAGCCAATAACAACGCAACCTGCACACTGGAAATCAAGTACATGAACAACGCAAAAAATAATGCAAACACGACTGCGAATCTCACAGAAATCAATATTCCGTTAAGTATACATAGAGTTACGAAATCTAATTTTGCTTTTGGAGGAGGGCTAGCTTTGAAACTAAATAGAGATTTCATCTTGGCGTCGCTTCTTTCTTATTTTTTTATAGCATTCATAGCTTATAAGCTATTACTAACCATGCTTAGTACAAATGCGGCTCAGCCCTCCTACTCAATGGGCATATTATTAATATTGGGTTTGGGGTTAGGGCTTCTATACGTAGTTGTAGGCATCTTTTTATATAAGAAATCCGACAAATGGCGTAGTAGTATGCTGTATTTAGTTGGATCCTCCTTAACTAGAGGCAGTATTGGCATGCTGTTTTTATTGTCCTTACTTGCAAGTTTATTAGAAGAGATTTATACGCGTTTTTTTATTTTAGCTTTGTCTGTTGACCATAACCCTATAGAAATAGTCTTTTATATTATTCTGGTAAATCTATTTTGGACTCTTATCCATTTAATCGTCCCTAAAATATCCATTAGATTACTTCCCCAGATTTTCTATAAAGCAAAAGAACACTTACTATTGATTTTCATATCAGGACTCCCCTGGTTTGTAGTGACGTTATTGTGTAAATCCATTATCCCAGCACTGATTTCCCATTTCCTGCTTGATTTCCTGATGGGGCTATATGTCCGCCGGCATAAAGATCTGCCGGCATAAAAAATCCCCCGGCCAGCAATGACCGGGGGACCAGCGTAATTCTAATACGGCACTTCAATCAACTGAGGGAAAACATTCTTGAATTCGTCCACGTGCTGGGTCGGCACCGGAGCCGCGCCGGTACCGTCAATAAGGATCTTTCCCGTACCGGTATAGCTATAGGTAGCGGTCAGGCCTCTGGTCGTCTCATATTCGCACCAGTAGCCTTCTCTTTCATCGTCGTACACTAAGTAACCGCGTGTCCGGTCATAGGTTACTTTTACGGTGTAGTCGGCGCGCAGGGTATAATGTTTCGGCGGGCCGACAAAGTCATTTATGACCCGGTCAAAAACCGGCGCTCCGTCCATTGCCCATTCTTCCTTGAATTTCTCTTTGGCCGTCTTGCCCTGGGGCTGCATGGCCTTATACGTCCAGTCGTTATTCCAGAACGGATGCCCGAAGGTAAAGCCCTCGCTCTTGGCCGGATAGTGCAGGGTGGCCTTGGTGATCTCCCAGCCGGTCATAGTGTTCCAGGCCCCGCAGCCATCGCCGCCGGTCGGCGCCGGCGGGGCTATGGTATCGGTATAGTCAACGCTCTCGCCCTGAGATACCGTATATTTAACTTTTTTGACATTGGTAGGGGTGAGGGTAGTTTCCACTATATCGGTATATCTGGCCGTATTGGGCTTCCTGTATTCCCGGGGCTGCCCCATTACGTCTATGAACGACCACTGACGCCAGGCCTGAAAGGTCAGTTCCTGCTGCCCAGTTCCGCTCATCGGTGCGGAAACGATCGTCATTACTTTGTTGTCCTTATAATTAGTCTCTTGGTAGACGGTCGTCAGCGGCTCAACGTTTATAACGCCTTCCAGCTTACTGTATTCACTTAAGGTCCACTGGAAGGTGAACTGCTTACTCTCCCCGGGGCCGAAGTCGGCCTGGGCAACGCTGTTCCAGAATATATCCCGGAGCACTGTCCGGTACCCGTTATTAAATACCGCAATCGGCACGTTGTCTAGGGTCACGCTGCTGTTGTTTTTGAATGTCACCGTCCCGTTATAATGCTGCCCGGTTACCGGCGGCGAGGCTCCGGCTGCAATGCTTACCGCTGTCAAATTGACTTTGGACGTGATCCGGATGATCATCAGGTTATTATTTTGGTTGCTTTCCGCGGCCGGGGTCTTGCCGTCCACGTTGGCCAGAAATACTAAACGGGTTTCCTGTCCTGGTTCGGGAACTTTTACCTGCAGGGTAAAATCCTGTTTTTCTCCCTTATCCAGAGTGATATTATCCACTTTCCAGACGGGGTCATTCCATCCCGACCCGAACCAGGCGGCGGCAAAATCCGTGGCCTGTCTGTCCCCGGCGTTGTGCAGGGCGAAGTTTATATTAACGGTTTCTCCGGGAGTACCAATAT
>ENA-UOOK01000135-UOOK01000135.1-fermentation-metagenome-genome-assembly--contig:-NODE-135-length-85202-cov-32.468825_pt1 | contig 85202 bp, 84 predicted proteins | sample MGYA00245777_ERZ724023 | MGnify/ENA primary metagenome ERZ724023 (study PRJEB28704, sample SAMN03018312) | fermentation metagenome | biome: anthropogenic terrestrial biome; feature: soil; material...
ATGGAAGAAGAGTCAAACTTCATAATGGTTGGGGATCCTGCGTTATCCGGAAGGCGAGATTCAACCATGCCCACTTTATCCCGCACATTAAGAGCCGCTTCGTCCATATCTATACCATAAGCGAAAGTTATCATTATCGTCGAGGAGCCGGAGGAGGAAGATGATTCAATATCTTCAACATCACTTAAGCTGACCAAAGCGGATTCCAGGGGCTTCGTGACTTCTTCCTCAACCACTTCCGGGCTGGCGCCGGAATAAGTGGTCATAACCGTTACCATTGGCATTTCCATTTCCGGCATTGAATCGACCGACAATTTAGACAGATTAAAAAAGCCCAGCACTATAATAGCCACCGTTAAAATGGTAATACTCACCGGCCTGTTTACCGAAAATTTCGCGATTTTCTCCATAACTATTTACCTTCCTTGCTCTCGGTGGTAAGTAATGATCCGTCGCTGATAAGGGTATTGCCCTTGGTAACAACTTTCTCACCCGCTTTTAGGCCGGATAAAATCTGCACATAAGTTTCGTCACTGATTCCGGTTGTCACTTCGACCCGTTTGGCCTTATTCTCATCGGTCACTGTATATACAACCTCGACCCCGTTACTGGGTATCACGGCTGACAGCGGAATACTTAGCGCACTTTGAGCACCACTGGTGTCAATTAAAACTTTCGCATACATGCCGGATTTCATTTTTCCCTCAGAGTTATCAATGGTGACCGTTACCGGATACATATCCGAGTTGGACTCCAGTACCGAAGCAATACTGGTTACCGTGCCGGCAAAGGCATCTTCACTGATGGCATTGACATATACATCCACCTGGGAGTTCAATTGAATTTTGGATATGTCTGATTCTCCCACCATAATTTTTACTTCCAATTGCTGGGGATCACTGATTACGGCTACAGTCTTAGCAGTCGTAACATAATCACCGACAGCGACGTCAATTCGTCCTATAACTCCATTTACCGGTGCAGTAATCGTGCAATAGGAAGCCTGTTCCTGCATTTCCAGCAATGAGGCTTCAGCTTGAGCCACAGCGGCCTCTGCTGCTCCTGACTGCAATGAATTATATGTATCCTGAGCGTTATCCAGATCTGTTTGGCTTACTGCTCCCGCTTCATATAGGGTTTGGGTACGTTCATAGGTTTTGCGGGCGGCTTCCAGAGCGATCTGATTGTTTTTCAGACTTGCCTGGGCAGAGGCCACCTGAGCTTCGGCCTTTTTTATAGAGGCCTGCAGGCTGTTGCTGTCCAATGTCATGATGATCTGTCCGGCACTGGCCCGCTGGCCTTCCTTTACGTTTATGGAAATGATTCTTTCACTGGTTTTAGGAAGCACCTCAACTTCGCTGCTGGCTTTCAATCTTCCGCTATAACTGGTACTTCCGTAAATATCTCTTTGCGCCGCAGCCGCAACTTCTACTGTAGTAGCAGATTCTGACCCTTGATTGGGCGGCATTGCTTGCTTTCCACAACCTGAAATCGTCAATAACAAACCTAACGACATTACTGCTGCCAAAAGGAAAAGATTGGGTTGTTTTTTCTTATTCACCATATGATTCCTCCTGTGAATTTCATTTCTATTAGAGCATTATAACTCCCAAATCTTTATAATTTCTTAAAACTCAGAGAATATTAAGAATCCAAAATTGGAAATCAATAAGCAAATCAGATACCTTTTTATGGCTTTCCATAGGTACGGTACAGGTTAGTCATCAGAGAATTGTGTTTGGTTGCGGTTTTTGACGATGAAGCCAGCAATTCAGACCAACAGGCCATACAGGTATTGCAAGCAATATTTCCATCAATAAAATTCGAACTGTTAATGGAATGGCTATTATTCATGATGATGTGTGAATGGGGAACAGAAAATAGAATTTGGGAGACGCGGCAAAGACAAAAAAATACAGCTAAAGCAGGTCTACTTTAGCAAAGAAAAACTTGATAATGGATCTATCGAAATACATAATGAAAGTTTAGCTGTTTTTGTATACTCGTGGTATCCTGGGGCCCAGTAAGCAGACCAGGTCGCAGTTGTTTTCATTTATTCCGCACCGCCGGGCAATTTCCTCAGCGCTTATCCTTTCATTACCCTGTTCTCCCAAGACCACTGCTTCATCGCCCACTGCCACATCTTTAATATGACTTACATCGACAATCAGATGATCCATGCACACCTTGCCGATTATAGGAGCTCTCTGGCTGCGGATGAGCACTTCTCCCCCATTATAAAAATGTAAAAACCCGGCATCCGCATAGCCTAAAGGCAGGGTAGCTATACAAGCCGGATTCCTGGTGGTAAAAGTCCAGCCATAACCCACCCCGAAGTCGCTTCCTACCTCTTTTATCGCTACTACTGCGGTCTTTATTTGCATAACCGCCCTGACCCGTTCATCCAGGCAGCTGTTCCCACAGGGAAGTCCGTATAGTGCTATTCCCAATCTGATCATGTCGTACTCTGCCTGGGGGATTTTGAGTACGGCGGGGCTGCTGCTGGCATGAACCACAGGAATATGTATCCCTCTGTGACTTAGTTGAGCCATAATATGCTCAAATCCAGCCACCTGTTTGATAGCGTCTTCCCGTTTCCCGCCATATATGGCATTTATATGGGTATATATTCCTCCCAGCTCCAGAAAATCCATTGCGGCTAATTTATTGATAAACAGCAGGCCTTCACCAGGTAACAAGCCGTAGCTTCCCATACCGGCGTCAATTCTTAAATGAACCTTTATTTTCTGGCCTCGCTGGCGGCCCCATTGGTTTAGAGAGGAAGCCATTTCCGGGCTATTCAGGGTTGGTATGAGACTGTATTCAAACAAATCTTCCATTTCTTGATCTGTAACTGGACCTAATACCAAAATAGGACTGCCTATTTTGTTCTTTCTCAGTTGTACCGCTTCGCTTACTGTAGATACTGCCAGGGCATCCACTCCATAATCGACCAGAGCCCGGCTGACTTCCACTGCTCCATGACCGTAGGCATTGGCCTTTACTACCGCCATCACTCTGGTCCCGGGATGCAACTGCCTGCGAACCATCTCCAGATTATAGTGCAAAGCAGAGAAGTCAATTTCAGCCCAGGTAAGATATTTCTTATTCATATTCCCTATTACTCTTTCCTTTAATACTTCTAATCCTTAACTCCATAGTAAATAACCAGGGAATCAGTATTATATTTTACATCAAATCCATAGTACCCCTGCCTTATCAACCTGTGCTGCAGCTCAATATCCGTATGCCGGCAACTGATAACTGAAGCGGGATTAATGTTTATGGGCTCCTTGATATCACGAAACAGCACGTAACGCAGCATATTCCCATATTTTTCTCTAAGCTCGGTTATATAAAGCTTCAGTCGGAGGCTATTATGTAAAGCCGGATAGTTGTTACAGGCCACAGTAGATAATATGTAGCGGTATTTACCTTGAGCAATAAGGCCTTTAATTAATTCCTGATACAACCTTCTTTGCCAACCCCGGCCTCGGTAGAAGGGACTGACCAGACCCGCCTCCAGGTGAGCAACCTGCAAAAGGCGGTCGCTGCACAATCCCAGATCTAATCCCAGGTTGTCCGGGCTGCTGCCGGGAAAATATGCCGCGGCATAACCGATCAGCTCTCCTTCATCACTAAAAGCTCCCAGACTAACCCCCCGCTCTCCCAGCAACATTGCCACTTCATCTTCGGTCAGGGGATAGTAAGTGGAGGTGTCCTGCAGCCCCGTTACCACCAGCTCCTGCAAGCGGATAATACTGGCAAAATCAGCATAGGAAAGCTCCCTTATTTCCTCATCTCTACCGGGTAGGCCGGTTTTCCCGTCCAGTTCCCCGGTTCTGTCTGTCCTATCCAGGCAGATTCACCTCCGTCTCAGTTTGCGCCAGGGTACGTGACAGAAGAGCGAATATTGCCAGAAGAACCAGACAAACCAGGGCAATCAGGCCCACGCTCTGACTCGACCCCAACACCGCCAGGGCTCCGAAAATGACTGGTCCTATTACCTGCCCCAATCGCCGTACCATGCTGTAATAACCCAAAGCCTTACTCGCTCCCGCTTTTCTGGTAGCCGGGAGGGACAGGAAGTAATTATTCTGAGCTACAATACCGAAGCTATCAGCCAAACCCATAATAAGAATGGCTAAAAGCGCCATAACCACGCCCTCGTGCCAGGCAAACAACCCCAGCGCGCCTATGGTCATAAATGCCGACAGCAATGAGGCGGTCCAGGGATTAAGCTTTTGATCCATAAACCTCCCCAGCCATGGACCCAGATATACGATACAGAGCCCATATATCAGGAATCCCCGGCCTATATCAGAAGTTGATAAACCGGCACTGGCTCCGAACAAAGGGAAGAAGTAATCCATAAACATACTGCACACAGCCAGAGGTACGGTAATCAAGAGGAAGAAGAATATTATTCCGGGGTCAAGCAGAAAAGCAGATATTTTGCCTTGCTTAACCTCAGGTACAGTCTCTTCCTGCGAAGATTCCACTTTGCCCACAAAATGAACGGCAAAAAAGGCCACCGCCAGCAATGCAATCAAGGCTATAAAAAACACTCGTGAAAATCCGATGCGGTCAGCCATCATGGCGCCAATGGCTATCCCGCAGTTAAAGCCCGCATAAATTCCGGCATTGTAAGCTGATAGTCCCCGGGTCTTTTCTTCCTGCCGACTGGAGGAGGTACTCAACCAGCGCATGCCCATCCAGGAGAATCCATATCCAATACCGGTTATAAAGCGGGCCAGGATAAATACCGGCCCGTTCCAGGCCAAACCTGAAAGCAGGAGCCCCAGGCCCATGAAAATCAGCCCGCTGTAAAAGGGAAAACGCCAACCCCGCCGTTCGATTATGTAACCGGTAATGATGATGGATAAGCCTATACCCAGCAGTTCGGCCGAGACCGGCAGGCCCAGTACAACTTCCCGCGGCAATCCCCACAAAGGCTGATAAAGGTCTTTCATTATAAGAGGTATATAGGAGGCTGCCATACTTGATGAAATAAAGAAGAAGAAGGCCAGGGGGCGAATCATCTCAATATCCATAGCCCTATCTTTTATGCGTTTACTTAAAGAACCAGCCTGGCTTACCAGCCGCTTCACTTCCTGTTTAATATACAATAGCAGGAAAAGGGTTATCTCTACCATGAAGAAAAAGGCAATAATCAGGACAGTGAGTGCATCCAGGGCAATAGCCAGCGATTTATCTTTGATATATTCCCGGGAAAGGCTTATATTGATACTTGATGTGTCAGCAGCCCCGGTCCGGTCAGTAATCCCCGTTCTCAGGGGAAGGCTGTAACTGTAAGGTGAATTGCCGTCCGGCTCTGACTGGTTATCCGGATGGCTGGTAGTATACAGGTGTTCTCCATTCTCACCCTTGATAGTAATGCTGTCAATCTGGGGATTGGACTTGATAATGGTCTGCATCCATTTTTCGATCCCGTACAATTCCTGGTAGGATACCCCTCTGGAAACCACGGAATCAATATTTCTTTGCACAATGCCGGCTGTCACCATGGTATTCTCCCGGGCCATTTCATAATATACCTTCTGATACATAAAAAAGTTTAGCCCGGCATAAGCAATTTGGGCCAGCGTCAATATGGATAACACCACTGCCAGAAACATTTTTTTCTTAAGCTCGCCATTGGCATCCAGGAAGTCCAATCTAACATGACAAAGAAATAAAGCCAAGGCCGCCAGGGCAGCAATAATATCCAGATACTGCAGACTTTGAGCCTTGGGTACGGCTACCCGGGACTCAATAACCTGCTCATTAAATACCAGATCCAGGCTTCCCACCCAGTTGGCATTGCGGTCGAGCAGAGGTAAAAAGATATGATACTTTCCTTCCAGGACAGCAGCTTGATAATCACTGGCCGGTAAAGCATCAGCATCCAGCTTTTCCAGCAGCGCCGGCGGCAAATATTCATTATTCACTTTGCCCTGATCGTTATAAAGTACCTGGCCCTCTTTAGAAATTACCAGGACATTGTCAATTCCCGTCGAACTGCTCTTGATGTCTGTGAGTATCTTCTCCATATCGTTGAAATTTTCCAATGGTTTGCCGTATTTTAAAGCGTATTCGATATTCCTGGCTCCGTCTTTTCCTGCTACTGCATAGCTGGATATCAACGAATCAGTATAGCTGTTTTTGAATGATGATATATTTAAAGCACCGGTAAACCCCAGAACCAGGATAAGCAGCATCATAACTGCGCCCAGCAGCAAGGCTCCTTTTTTAAATGACATGTTTTGGCCCCCGAATTTCAGTTTTTATTTACTACCAACCAAGAATTCTACCTGCTCTATATATTCGCTTACTCAATGGACTGGTAAATCTCATCTGCCACCAGTAATATTTCAAAAGGAGGCTGATAACCTATCTTCCTGGCCACCTCCAGGTTTAAGGCTATATGGGGTACATTTTCAAAAACTTGGGGAAGTTGGCGCGGTGAAGTGCCCTGCAGAATCTTTATCATATTGTCGGCCCCGAAATTTCCCACGCCAGTAAAATCTGCCCGGGCCACGCTGATCAAGGCTCCAGCCATAACCTCTTCCGTGCCCAATTGAGAAAATACCGGTATTTTCTTTTCGTAAAACGGCTGCAGTAATCCGGCTAACCGAGCCGGATCAATAGGACCCATAGTCAGGTACATGGCATCCACTTCTTCCGCCAATTGACGGTGCAAGGTCAGCAGGTCATTATAATATCTTTCCTGATCATCCTGTTTTACCGGCTCCACAACCGGCAAGGCGGTAATTGCAAATCCCATCTCCCGGGCCAGCTCCTCGGCGTCATCCACTGCAGCATAAACCCGGCCCAGGGAAGAATTCTCATAAACCATCCCCATCCTCTGGAAATGAAAGAGATCATAAAAAACGGTCATCTGACGTTTGTACACTCTGGCATCCATGTGAGCCCATACATGATCACTGCCTGAGTCCTGTTCCGACTCTATTATCCCGGAACGGACCGCATTGCTGGTAGAAAAGACCATTACCGGAACTGAATGACGATCAGAGGCCAGCAATACTCCGGCCGCAGTTCCCATGGCTATTACCAGATCTATATCTTCCTGCTGGGCCAGGCGTGCCAGCATGGCTTCCTTTTCCTCTGCACTCATGCTGCTCAGGGTGTAGTGACCATCTCCGACAAACTCCAGTTGAGAAGAAACATCCGGGTTGGAAAGCCATTTCCACATATTTCCGGTATCTGATTGCCCTTCGCTGTAAACTAGACCGTCGCTATTATTTATCCATCCGCTACTTTCCAAGGCCTTAACCAAGCCGTACAGGGTCCCGGCATAATTAACCCAGGGTTCCGTCTCACAATAAGCTATACGATATTTTCTCGCTGTCGGCTGATTCTCTGCGGACTGCTTTTCATTTACCGCGTTCATGGCTGTCAATGGCTGAGCCAGCAGCAGAAGAAACAACACCAAGGTGCAACATGTAGCAATTCTAGTATAAATCTTCATAATTCTACCCCCTGGTTCACGCTTGCTTATAGGCCCACCAGCGAATTCTGGCTACAGCGACATTGGCTGTCTGGCAGCGAATTCCTATCCGGAAAGTACCCCTTTCCGGATACAGAACCGCTCCGATAGCCATGCGCGGCGCCAGCGATTCGTAATTGCTTTTCTGAAAAACCTCAAAAGCACCGAAAAAAATCTGTTCACTGTGTTGGGGTATCTGCAGCAACTCCTCATCAGTGCTCTCTTCCACCCCGGTGACTATATAAACCGGTCCGGCCCCAAGACCATGCTCAATCTCATCAGAGAAATAGCTTTTTCCAGCCTTGGGACTTACCTCCAGTTCAATCTCCGCCACCCCGGTAGTGCTTTCTCCTGCTATCACCTGCGGCCGGGGAATCCCTAAATCAAAATCAAATTGATTGTTATCAGGGCGATACCTGACGTCAAGCCGCGGCTGCTCCCCGGCGTCCATCAGGTAAGCCGAAGCCCTGGTCAGATAAGGTTCCTGCGCTTTTCCCGAGCCCAAAATACCCAGTTTGAACAGATCGGAGAGATTATACGCATACTCGTTAAAAGGTACCGGGTCCACCTTTTCAATCATAAAACTGGGCCCTATTTGTAAAAGACTGATACGGGCCAGATAAATCGCCTGGTCCTCTTTGTCCAGATACTGATCCAAACTTAAATTAAGGTATTCATGCATAATCCGTTCTTTAACCGGTTCGGCTACGATCTGCAGTATTTGGCTGCACTCGGATTCCGGCTCCAATACCTTGGGCCCCATCTGAATTCTCAGCCGGCCTTGCCTTACCACCAGGTTGTCTACCAGCCCCGCATGGGATGCAGCTCGGAAAGGAAAGCTGACTTCATATGCAGTTTGCTGTTCCTGCTCCGGTTCCTGGAAATAAATCCTGCCCCCTTGCTTGCCATCCGCCCCATATATGTATTCCCCGCCTAATTCGTATTCAATGACAACCCGCTCCGACATTTTTTTCTCAACTATCAGAGTGACTTCCAACAGGTCATCCGGGTTAACGTAGCGCGGACATCTCTGCCAGACAGATATTTGGGCGTCACTGTAGAGCAGGGCGGTATCCTCCACTAACCTGGAAAAACCGAAATTGGACGGATCGGGAGCATCTTCGCGAATAAACAGATGGTAGCTTTCCTGAATACGATTATGCTCGCCCACCTCTTCCGGGCGGGTTGAGGAACTGGCTACCGAATACACCGGCTCTTTATCTCTTTCATCATAACCAATACAAAGGTAAATGTTTTTGGCATAATCATTGTTGGCGAATCCATCTATCATTGATAATTTCTGGGTTACCGGCGCAGCCACAATTATTTCCCGTCCCGAATAATCAAGGGCCATTCCAGTCTCCACCGAGATGGTCTTGTCGTCCACGGCAACTACCTGCAGACCGCAAACGACCCCGGCTCCGTGCAGTAAACGGTTACCCATACGCCGTTTATCATTAAAATATTTTTGTTCAGTTTCAAAATCTCTGACCGTAAGCAATTTGCCGTAAAAATAGCGATTCCTCTCATGAGGATAATACCTGGGGTTTTTCACTTTTTACCCTCCTCCTTTATAAATGTAGCCAACCGGCACAAGAGCTGATGGTTTCCCCTGAACCCGGTATTTTAATACAATTGTCAACCACCTGCCCTTTTACTGTTAACATTCTGAAGCTTTAGCAGCTAAAAACTATTTCAATCGTGCATCCAGTTCCATCCGGCTATGGGTGTCAAGCTGATTATCCCGTTTAGTATCGACTATTACCGAACTAAACGGCATGGCAGCTTTATTATCCAGCCTTAGCAAAGATAATTCCGACAGATAGGTGTTGATGCCCAGATAAGAATGCATATCCATATAAATCCAGGGTTGCAATATGACCAGTCTGGCATCTGTAAAAGCCGGCTTTTCTTCATCTATAAGTCTTTGCAGGGCAGAAGCTTGAGCTGCAGTAGGTACCCTTTCCTGTTTGACCAGTACCGTAAAGCCGTAGGGGTCCTGACCATAAAGCTGGGTCATAAGTTGTTTCAGCTCCAGCGTTTCCTGCAGGTATTTATATTGGAAATACTCAACTATAAAGGGCTTTTCTCCGGTATAAATGGTAATAATAGCTTCCATTTCTTCCCGCGTCCCCCGTTTTCTATACAAGTCTGGAGCGGCAATCAGCAGGCGCCGGAGTTGTTCTTCACTCCAGCTCTCATCTACATTTACTCCCAGCCAACCGGCCAACCGGCTTAAAAGGGACCCGGGCACCGCTTCCGGATCAAATATTCTGTCCACCTGGTCTATTTGTTCTTCCATTCCCTGCAGGAATGTGTCAAACAGGGATAAGAAACGTTCCAGGAAATCTCGGCTGCCCTCATCCTCCTGGTATACGGCGGGAAGGTACCTTAATAGCGACTGGCGGGGAAAGTATACTCTGATACTTTTTAAAAGCGGGGTTCGGGATTCACTGCCGACCAGCTCAATTTTCAGCCAGAGGTAGCGCCCCCGGGCGCCATGGAGAAGAGCGTCTCGAGGATTAACCAGTTCCTGGCTCCATAAAAATTCCGTGGCGTCAAGTCTTTGCGCTATGGCAGCATCTCTATCCTGCAGGTACTCTTCCATATTGATTAAGTGATCCTGTATGACCAGCTCTTTGCTGTCGCTGGCAAAATAGCGCAACCGGATCTGAGTATCATCGGGGATATCGGCATGCAGGGTAATCCTGTGCCATTCCATTTCCAAAGCTGTACTGTCAAGGACCGGAAAAATAAAAATGCCCCGGGGCTTTCCGGCAGAATCAAGTTTTATGCTCTCCTGCCTCTCCAAAATACTGAGACTCAAGGTGCTTCTATCCCACAGATATAATCGGTCCTGCCGGTCAAGCCATAAGCGGTCCGCTTCTCCCCGATAGCCTACATAGCCAACCGGCTCCGGGTCCGGAGGAGAGAATTTTAATAAACCCGGGTCATTGTCAGTATCCTGCCTTTGCTGCCGGGTATGCCCGGTATAGATAAATCCTGCGCTATCCACTCCCAGACCGACAACCGGCCCGGACAAATTGAGGCGGTTATCACTGATTAACTTGCCGTCAGGAGCTAACACCCAGAGCTGACCGCCGTAGGTATCCAATACATATAGGTTTTCCGCCCCCAGCGCCGCTTCAATGCAGCCCGGTTGGGGACAATCCCCAGCTTGACCCCAGGACGGCAAGGAGGAGAATAATATTCGGGCCCGACCATCCGGAGCAACTTTAAGCACCCTCATCTGCCTTTTAATATCTTCAAGCCCCTCATCCGCTGAACCGGATGGGGCGCTTACAGAAGACGTTACCACCAATAAATCGCCGCTGTCGCTTATGGCTAAAGCCAAAGGGGATCCGCCATAAAATTCGCGGCTGGTCCAAAGAATCTGACCGTTAGTTGCAGATAGGGCAACAACTGAGGCCGGTTCAGGTTCAACCAAAAATAATGAGTCCTGGGATGCCGCCAGAAGCGCCTTATCACTGAATAAGCCGTGTCCCGCCTTAAGCAGCAGGGTAGTCTGGCGATTATTAAAGTCATAGATCCAGATATTAGCCGCTTGATCCAATAGAAATAACAGACCCCAAAGGCCGCCGCAAAGATTGATTATGGGCTCGGCTATACCCATCCCGGTCTGGGGGATGGTACGGGATAAGCTATACTTATGGTCTTTCCGCAGAGTGACTCCCGATTCTGCCAGCAGCAAATTTTCACTCCGCCCGCGCTCCCAGTCGATTTTTTTATTAAGAGCCAAGAAGCTATATTGGCCATCCATGTAGTATCTCACTGCCTCTCCAATACTGCTAGAGATCATTGCGATTGATTATCTCAATTTGGTGATCGCCGGGATAGACTAAGCCGCAGGGAGGAATTTCCACATCGTCGCTGAGCTCCCGTCGTATTCCATTCCCCTCGGCACTGATCCATAAGTCTTTAACATATTCTACTCCGGGAATACGGTTGATTACTTCGTAAATATCGCCCCGGTATACGGTGCGGCCAAAAGGCCAGCCCCGGCTCAGATCGTCGCGGTCCAGGGGTTGTAATAAACGATCAAGTTCCCGGATAATTTTCTCTTCCCCCCGGACTGTTCCCGGGGCAACAACAACAGCGGTATATACGCTGATCTTTACATAATCGGGCGCAACTATATGTATTTCCGTACCCAGCAGACGATGGTGATTAAGGTGCCGGAGCACTGTTTCTTTAAAACCGGGGCTGGGAACCGGAGTAAGGGCTTCGCTATAAGGCATGACCGCTACCGTTACCTGTCCCGGAGCTTGCTTGTCAGGGTAATTTCTCATTCCCGGCCTGTACAACGGGACTGCTTTGGCCCGGGCTACCCTCAGTCCGGGAGTCAGCAATGCCAGAGCCTCAAAATCGGCAGCCGTAACTGCCCGTTCGGGTCTGCTGCGTTCCGCTATCAGCCGTTGGTAAGCCTCCATTAAGGTCTCTTTTTCACCGCCGCCATAAGCCGGCCTGTGGTTGGTTACCTGCAATAGATTTAGTTCAGGCTCATCTTCCAGTAACTTATTTATCTCATGGTCTTTTACATTGCCTCTTATGCCCCCCCCGGTTCTGCAGCCGATAAGCAGTATATTGGCTTCGTCCTCCCGTAGGGGGATAATCCCGTTTTCATGATTACCAAAATATATTATCCCCTGCTCTTCATCCAATACATAATGGCGATCATAAGGGCCTGAAGCGGCAAAATCCCGGACTGCCTGCCAATCCTGCCATACCATTTCCCGGGCCGAATTTGACCTTTCTCCCACCTGTAATCTGAAGCCCTCACTAAGCAAGGGATGTACCGGCAGCTTAAACGACTGCCCGGGCAACCCGTTGCTTTTGCCCAGCCAACGCTGTTCTTTGAATTCGGGCTGAAACGATATTATTCGAATATTGCTGCTGCCCGGCGGTGGTATCATCCCTCGCTCTTCATCGCCGAACTGAACTATCATCATTTTCTGATGTTGGTCGGGCTTAAGGCTAAATACTCTCTCCCCGGATTTAGTCAGGGAAATATTCGCAACTTCCTCCCAGAATACCCAGCATCCATTTTCATCTTTTACCTGTACCTGGTTGTAACCATGAAGGGCAAGACTGGAGTCCAGTCTAAACTGCATCCCGGCCGCACCGCTGCTGGAAAACTCATGGACCTCGCTTAAAGTATATTGCTGCAGTACCGCTACGGTGTTTAAACAAATCTCTTCTACCTGATGCGGCAGCTCATATACATCGTCCTGCAAAAAACAGGCGATCCAAAACCGGTTTTGATCTAAGGCCGGACTGAACCTGGTTGCTTCCATAGGGGCCGAAAGCAGAAACTTGATAGCACCGCTACGCGTAAAATGATGGCTCTCGTCACGCACTATCTCCAGAGGTATCCAGCCGCTGTCCTCCCCCTGCCTGCCGAAATATTTCCATGAGACCCGGGCGGGGGGAATAATTTCAGGGTCATATTCCTCCTGGGGACCGGGCTTTACCGGATAATCCTCATAAAGATGCAAAACCAGGGACAACTCTATTCCCCGGGGCAAGTTCTGATCCAGACCTATAAGCAAATGGTTATTCTTTTTAGCTTCCCGGCCAAAAGCATAATAAGAAAGACCGTGAGTTTCATTGAACGGTGTAAAGTCCCGGCAGTCCTCTTCCGAACAGACCAGGATCTTTTCTATTTGGGCGGGAAGCAGATATAGGGGTTCAATAGTCTCAAATACCTGATCACCGGCGGATATTCTACTGGCCGCAGGAATTAAAAGCATTTTATGCACATTGCTAAAGGTAACATCTGTTCTGGCAGGAACCGCCTCCTTCAGCTTCACCCCCATAAGTTTAAGGAACTTTATTTTATTCTTAGGGGTAATGCGATTGAGGTAAAACTGCTGCATCTCGGTTAACCAGGCCAGCAGCTCAATTAAAGTGATACCCGGATCATGATAGTTTTCATCAGTCCACCCGGGAAATAGCTGAGGTATCATTTCCCTGGCATCTTCTACTATCTGCTGAAAATCCTGATCATCCAGTTCCGGTAAAGGCAACATGAGTTTATCTCCTTACATCTTAGTACCGGGCTTTTACCTTAACCTGGTGCCGGCCATTTATTATAAAACCATGAGCTATGGCGCCCAGTTGGTTAGGGTCTATCTCAATTCTCTCTCCATTTACCAGCTTATGTACGGTCATGGCAACATTCTCAATGTAATTAACTCCGCTGATAGTTTTTAATAGCGTATATAGGACTGAAATATGGGGATATTCCCCGATGTTCCATCCCCGGTCATAGCGCCCATATAGTTCGGGCTGCAGGAACTCCCTCAGCTTTTCCAGGGCTTCTGTTTCCACTGTCATCATAATATCCATAGAATCGGTAACCAGCAGGGCCGTAACTTCTATCTCCAGGTACAGAGGCTCAATGACCTGCAGTTTTCCTGGATATAACAGGTTGCCGCTTGTTCTCTGATAAATATGCCTTTCCACTTCCTGCTTAAGAGCCGGGAAGGTCAGCGATGCTTTTATCCCCCCACGAGGTAAAACCACCAGGGTTATGCAACCGCTTTCTCTTTCCCCGCGCCAATTAGTATTGGGCAGGCATTTCACCCGGGCGACATTTCTTGATACCTCCCGGGCCATGATTTCAAAATCTCCAGCAGTTACTGCCCGCCCATTATGTTTCAAGGATTGCGGTCCCCGGCGCAAAGCTTCATCAAAACTTTCTTTATCGCACCCTCCACAGGCTGCTGCGGGATTAAAAACACTATCAATAAAGGGCAGTGAATTGCGCAGACGGTTAATTCCTCTGACGCCGATGTTCCCCCTGCTCCCCCCGCCGGTCCAATACTTTATTTCAATATTATTGATATCGGAACGGGGCGCAATTTTCCCGTGCCGGTTATCTCCAAAACAAACCCTTCCGGTAGAGGTGTCAATAGTATAGTGGCGGTCGCCGGGAGCAGATAGGCTCAGATCATCCACCCGCTCCCACCTTACCCAGAGGGTACTGATATTACCCCATTCATCCCGCGTCTCCCGCCAATCAAGGTCTTTATCGCGCAGTAGCGCTTCCCTTTCCCCTTCATTCAATTGAGCGGCTTCCTCCACCCATATTTCTTCCCGGGTAACGGGAGTGCGGGGCAGGTCGTAACTGAAATTGGCTTCTCCCCCGGTATTGGACAGCATCTCGCTAAAAGCGCTTTCCTGTTGAATCACCCGGGCGGTATTTATGAATAACCCTTTGATTACCGGTAAAACAGGCCGGTTATCACTGCGGTCAAACTTACCGTCATAATTAACCGCTCTTATCCAGTATAGTTCCCGGCCGAAAATTGACCGGCGGGCAAAATCAGGAGGTCCCCCAAAAACCAGGAGCCCGCTGCCGCTAAGGTTCCTGGTCTGATCAACCGTGTCCAGTCGAGACCAGTCGCCTTCGCCCGCATTTTGTTTGGCATATTCCCACTCCAGAGCCGGGGCATCGTCCGGGTCATAGCTTTGTTCCCGCATAGAAAAAAACAAGCTTATAGGCCCCCCCAAAGGAGGCCGTTCGAATCCGAAATAGGTCGCCGGACAAGTTAAATCCAGATCAGCCAGCGGATGTACGATAACATCTTTTTCGGTAAGCTCCCGGCCATGATCATAGTATTCCTGATTGTTTAAGCTGAGGAACGAGGCCGGCTCCAGACTCTCCTCAGCATATTCATAACGCAGTTCTAAATTCTGCATCCGGGGGCATGATAAACACCGTCGGGAGCATAGATGTTATGAATGCTTAATACCCTGGCCCTAACCCAGTAATTCATCTGATCATTAATTATGCCGGTTTTCATATCATCCGGACACTGGAATTTGATAGTTGTGGGGCGCTCCGTTACATGTAAAAAGACATCCTCGTATTGGGAGCCGCTAAACAGCTTGACCCAGCCATTGCCGTTCCAGTATTCCCACATAACTTTCAGAATAAGTACATTGGGTCTTTCAGGCTCCTCCAAGGCGGATTTTTTCATTATCATCTTCCATTCGATGGCATGGGTATTGTCATTATTCATTATTCGCGGTTCATGTTTAAGCTTAAAGGAAATGGTAATCATAGCCTTCTTTTTAGAGAATGCTTCCCGACTGGACAGGTAAAATGTATCATAAAGGCTGAAGAAATCACCGAAAGGATAACAATCTCCGGAATCCAGGGGAATGTCATTATAAAACAGCGCATCAGGCGCCAGACCCGGTTCTTCATCTTCAATCGGGCTCGCCGCCTTCATCCTTATCTGATCAAACTCTATATCGCTTAAGGCCTTAATTTTCCCGGGCTTCACCTTACAGCACAACCAGCGATCGGTAACCCCATTTATATCGCTGTAGTCTATCAGGCCGGGCTCTTCCTTCTTTAACCCAATGCGGTTGGATCGTACCGTAACTTCAGAAAAAGCCTTCCAGCCGTCACCGGTTCGATATAACCATTGGGTATTCAAAGGATTGCCCATCAGCTCGCAGTCAAGGCGTTCTCTGAACTGCTGCCTGGAGTTTATGATTTCTACTTCCAGATAAGCTTTCCCGCTGATATTAAAGAGATCCGGTTCTCCTAAAAAGAAGCAATGCTCTTGCAGGTTCTCACCATAAAAGCAATCCAGCAGGGCAGCCTCCTGGCCCGGGTTATCGAGATTATCAACTATGACCTCAGCCGGGATTTGAGCTATGCGGTCATGGCGTCCGCTGCTGGTATAGATTGCCACCGGAGCTGCAGGAGTCACCAGAAGATTACTTGCGGTTTCAAAAATTATCTCTTCTCCTCCCGGTGTAGCAGCCACCGCCTGAGTTCCTGCCGGTACCAGAACGGCTTCACCGTCAATTGAGCTCAGTTTAAAAGTTAAGAAGGCAGATGCGGAACAAGCCGGTAAAAGGCTAATATTCATCATATTAAGAAATGCCGTCAGGTTTCTCTGCGGAACCTGGTTGAACCTTTCAATAGTTCCGGCAAACATACGCGCAAAAATCAGGAATAAAGCGGTACCCGCATCAGGGTCCTCGGGAGAGAACCGCCATTCCGGGGTATAAAAGGGCCGTATTTCTTTTAACTGTTCTATGAGAGCTCTGGTATCCCGTGAGTCCAGAGGTAGCAACATATTCTCCCTCCGTATATCAGCTTATACTCTTCCTTAATCACAGCCCGTTAACTGGGACCTTCATTGATATAAAAGGGGTAGACCAGGTTAAACAGGTTATTGGTAGACCTGACCGTATAGTTTATATTAATCCATAATTGCTCCGGGTTAGAATTATCACTTTGCACTTGTACTTCTACCTTGCCCACGCGAGGTTCCCAGGCCATTATGGCACTTTTCAGATCCGACTCCAGCACTCCCATAGTAGTAGGATCAGTTAACCCAAAAACGAAATCATTAAGATTGCTGCCAAAACCAGGCCGCATAACTCTTTCGCCCTTATAAGTCATAAGAATGATACGGATGGCCTCAGCTATATCCTCTTCCCCTTCGGACATCATAATTCTTCCGGTTACCGGGTCAACTTTAACCGGAAATTTCCAGCCTCGGCCTAAAAAACTGCTCATCCGTCCACCCCTCCTTAATAAGGCTCATCCTAATTTATCTTTACCATACTTCCCTGGATATTCATCATAGCCCCGGCCTTGATATTCATCGTGGCATTGGCCTTGATATTCATCGTACTGGTTGCCTCTATATCTATCTGGTTAGCTTTAAGCGTCAGGGATTTACCAGGGGCATTAACCGTTATTCCCCCATTGCCGTCAACTTCAATAGTGCAGGATTTAGCTTTAATAGTCACTTTGCTGTCAGCCTGCAGGGTAATGCTGTTGCCCTGGGTATCTATGGTCATGCTGTTCTTGGCCTTATCGTCCTTGAGTTCAATTTTCTTATTCTCATCATCAAAGAGAATTTTTTTCCCTTTGGGGGTATGAATCTCCAATTTTTCTTTACCCTGTTCATCCGTAAAAATAATTTCATGCCCGCCCCGCGATTTTATCTTGCGAATGTTGACTTTCCCATCAGCATAAGGATTATCCTCAGGCGGCTTATCCTTGGCATTCCATAATGCCCCGATAATGAAGGGTTCCTCTATATTGCCATGGTGAAAAGCCAGCAGGACTTCATCGTTTACCTCAGGCAGAAAATAAGCTCCCCGGCCCGGTCCGGCTGCTAGACTGGCGATGCGAATCCAGTCACTCTCCTGCTCGGGTTCCCGTAAAACAAACTTGACCTTTACCCGGCCCAATTTTTCGGGGTCATTTATGTTACTGACTATCCCTACTGCCACCCCGTAAATCTTATGGGGTTGATTTTCGCTGGGATTCTGGAGTGAGTATACTATATTCAAATAGCGTTCCCTCCTATGGTCAAAGTGGTTATATAACCTGATTCATCTATACAATGCCGAGCCGATGTTATGTAATAAGTTTTATTAAGTTGTGAACCCAGACCTGCCAATTTCACATATTTACCCGCTCTGATCTCGGGAATACCTATACAGCTGGCTTCTCCGGTTACCAGACTCATGGCCTTACTGTTCTGAATGGCGTTGGCCTCCACCTCTGCCTGCTGCTGGGTCCTGGCTTCGGAAAAGTAATTGTCTTCCACTGTTTTCCCCAGCGCTTTATTCAATAAAGTCTTGCCATCCTGGCCTGAATCAACCTTGCTTAACGCGCCGGCTTGCCCGACTATAGGCTTTTTGGTTTTAGGGTCCCAGCTCCTCACTTTAACCACACCCAACTGGTCGGTCAGATCATCTTCCTTATCCAGACTAAGCAGGTTTTGCCCCCAGGTCAAAGTTACTGCCGGGGATTTATTCTGATGGGGCTTACGAAAATAGACTTCATTGCCACTGACAAAAAACTCGTAACCGTTTCTTTCCGCCAGCAGGCATAGAAACTGGTAATCGCTGATGCCCACCTGCTGTATCATATCATGCATGACCGTGGTGCTCTCGACTTTGGCAGAAAGTCCGGCGCCTGCTATTACCTGCCTGGCTGCATCGCTATCCTTCATCTTGGAAAACACCTTGGATTTTATTCCCTTCATCAATTTGAAAGAGTAATCCATTCCCGAAACTACCAGACCCGTCTGTTCCCAGGAAGTCAGCTCATAGCGCACTGATGTGATATAGCCCCGAAACGCGGTCTCCAGAACATCTGCATATCCTATATCAATCTGTATATCCTTTCCTACCTTCAGATAGCGGTCTAACCACTTAAACTCTTTTTTAACCGGATCAAAGGCGTTACTGACACTAAAACTGAAAGAATCGGCCTTATCCAGGCTGGTATCGACAGATACGCCGGCAATAACCATATTGGCAGCGGCAATGTTGCTCCCCTCCACCATTATCTTAAAACTGGGGGCAAACATACTGCGATACTTGGTTGCTAAGTCATCAAAAGCCATAGTGATTACTCCAGCGGAGGAACGATTACTTTGCTCCCGGTCTCAACCCATCTGGGGTTGTCTATATCATTAGCAACAGCAATCTCACGCCATCTTCCCGGATCTTCGTATTCACGTGCCGCCAGCATCCACAATTGTTCGCCTTGCTTCAATACCCTCTGTTTGGTGCGGTCAGAAGACTGACGAGGTATTTCTCGTAATTGCTCGCTAACCGTTTGCCAGGATCGCATGGTTACGTTCAGAACAGCCCTCACCGGAATTCCCGAATCCAGAAACATGGTAAAGCGTTGAGAAATTTTTTCCATAACCCCTCTAAATACCACTGAACCCCATATGAATCTGCATACCGGCGGCGTGTGGGTGTCACTTTCCACCTCAAGTAAAGCATAGATCCGCTTGGTATGATCTCTTACATCGCTCCGGGCTTCATAGGTATCAAAAAAGAGTTCCATGGCCAGAGTGCTGGCATCCCCGCTTATAAACTGGGGAACTGCAGCAGATAAGCCCGGCATTATATGATAAGCATATTTATTTTCTTTTGCTATGTTATATTCACTGGGGTTAAATAAAACCTCAATACTTTCATTGCTGCTTTCCACTACAATACTGGCTTTCTTAAGTGGCACTGCTTAATCGCTCCTTTTCACCTGGATTTACAAGCCTCGGCGCTGCCGCTCCACCTTCATCCGCTGTTGTATCTCCCGGTAGACGCGGTCGGCAATTTTCTTAATTTCATTACCCTTGAGCTCACTATTTCCGGCTCCGGCCACCTGCACCTTAACCTCCGTATCAATAGACCTGGTTGGGGTATCGCTGAAACCCTCCGGATAACCGGCGGCAGCCGGTGATGTGTCCCTGCGATAGGCTAAATCAGGCCCGGAGGCTAAAGCTGCATAAGATTGAAGCTGTTTGCCATGCCCCGAATCAAGGCCCTGATACTGAATTAGACTAAGTTGCCCATAACTAACTGCAATCCCCGCCTTGGGGCTCGGGATTTTCGCTTTATTAATTCCCCGGTTGTGCCTGTCCATCCGTGCCTGCAGTCCTTCCCTGAAGCTAAAATCTTTAGCTTTGGCCTCTATTCCAGTGACTCTGCTTTGACGTGCATACCGGCTGACCCAGCCTGCAGATGGTAATGGCGCCAACTTTCCGGAAGAATCGCGGCCAGAGACAAAATTATTGCTGCTGCCGGCAAACCCCGGAGCCAATTGCAGGGGCGACAGGGCGGAATCATTTTCTGAATAACGTCCGGCTGCCTTAGCTTGGGTTAATTTCAGCGCGAAATTATCCGGCTTAGCTTTATTCCCCATCCTGGTCGGAAGAAGATTAATCCTCTTTCCCTTCCGGTTATGCTCCTGAATTATAAACAACAGAATCCGCACCGGTATATCCAGGACCTGTCGCCGTTGGTTGCGGGACAGTCCCCGGTGGGCGGTTAATTTACTGGCTTTTTTCCAGGGTTCATGATTAACCATAATGTCACCGGAACCTATTAAGGGTTTAGGATACAAATGATAAATCTCCGGAATTTGCCCCTTGATTTTAAGGTCGCCCTTATTCCCTTTAAGATTGAAAATCTGCGGCCACCAGCCGGGCTTAATCAACTGGGGTAGAGAGTATTGGGTTTTTCTTCCGGTGTTGGCTTCTTTATTGAAACCTGTTATAGTCCTCCTCTGATTGAGCATTAATGACTCCAGATCAGCAATACCCCGGCCGGAATTGATCTCCGCTTCTCTGCCTCTCCGCCCCGGGAGGTTATTTAAACTTCCGGCAACAGCTTGGCGCGTCAATGTTACCGGACGGGCTGAAATGAAGAAAGAGGGAATGCCTTTTCCTGGGTCAGCCCTTAAAGTCACCTTGAATATATCGGGAAAGTCTTGGCTTCTGTCATTTAGTAAGCTTACCGGCCTTAATATCAGCTTAGTCGGAGACCCGCTGCCTGAGGAATTAATTTCAGGGCGATCTTCCCTCTTGTGCCATCCCCTCTGCCTGCGCAAAGTGTCTTTTGTGAGAAATGGCAGTACTTTACCCGGTATGGCGCCGGTTATGGGCTCATCTGATTGTTTCACGGCTCCCCCAAAAAATCTTTGCCCCCGTGAATTAACTGTCATTAAAGATAGCCCATATTTTGCTGCAGGAGTCACGCCGGCCCGGCGGTAGCCATAATTGTGATAACCAGGCCGGGAAAAGTTCGCTTTTCGTCCCGGCTTCATAAAATCAGCATAGCCGCTATAATGCAAAACTGGCACTGGTAATCGGTTTATAGGATGGCGCTCATTGCCAACCTTATCCAGTTCCGATTTTCCTCTATTGGCCCCGGTTGTCATGCTCAGAATTTGGTTTTTCGCCGCTGCCAGCTGAGCGGTTAATTCATTCATTTTTTTCAGGGGTTTGCGATTAATCATAATGTCATTGGAATCTATTAAAGCCGACTTTAATATATCAGAAAGGTACTTCCGGCTATTGTTGATTGAGCTTACCGGGATTAATATTGGTTCAGCAGGCAGCCCCATACCTGATAAGCTGCTTCCCGGATGATCTTTCCCGTTATCTAATCCTCTATGCTTGGATAATTCGATCTCCCGGCGCAACGGCATAAGCTTACCGGACATTCTCCTGTTTTTTGGCGCTATTACCTGATGCCTGATCCCCCAAGGCAATCTTTTCGCCCGCGGATTTTCAGTCCGCGGGTCCCGAATAGTAAACCCGGTCTTTCCAGCATCCATGTAATCAGGTGGCATGACCAGGATAGGCCTTTGAGCAGCTAAATGGCTGCCATCCCTATTTCGTTGCGGAAGTAATTGTATATTGCCGGTTGCATTCTGGATTTTCACCCTGGCAGGCAGGCTAAAAGCAGGAACATATAAATGTTCGAATTGCATAATCTGTTTTAAAGGCGTCCCAGCCAGTATCAGCGACCGGATTAGTAATGATGAGTATAATTGCCCAGGCTGGTTTTTTTCAATCTTTTCTGCTGTTAGCGCCATGGGCAATAAAAGTGATGGTCTTTGCTTAACCCCACTCATAACAATTTTTTCCGCCGGCAAGGAACGAACCGGCACTGACAGTGCCCGCTGCTCAGCCTGCTCTATAAAAATTTTTTCCGTTCTTAATATCTGGTTCTGTCTGTAAAGATGCTCATTAAAAAAATGATGATTTTCCTCATGCCGGATGGGCTTTTTTATAGCGGTTAAAACATTCAAAACCATCCCCTGGCCCGGGCCGGTTATAGCATGCTCCGGCCTGACCGGCCCCAAGTCACGCGGCCAAGATAAACCGGACAGCATTATCCTCGGATACATATGGGTTGAATTAACCTTAAGGTTCGTTGCCAGCCCTGAGGACACTGGGCGCAAAGAGAAATTGCCGGGAGTTTGCCGCCTTTTTTCGGATATCTGCTCAATTGCTCTATTGCCGCCCAATATTCGGCTGACATCGTAAGAATTAATTCGCGCTGCTCTCTCCTTCACAGCCGGTATTTTTCCAACCCCGGACAATAGTCTGTACTTTTTTAGCTTCTGCCTTGCCTCCCCCGTTTTTGCAGTAATAATCCAGGAAGCGGTCAATCTATTGGTATACGGGAGATTGGGGGGCAGATTCGGCTTAGAGACTGATTTTGGAGTAGGAATAACCTGGACATGAATTGCCCGCCATACCTGGTTTAGCTCTCCGGCCATACCTTTTTCCGTTGCTGCCGCAGATTGACTGCGGCGGCCAGTATCCCTTTTTCTGCCCTGGGAACTGGTCAGCTGGTTCCGGTGCAGCAGTTTAAAACCCGTATGTATTCGGGAGAAAGGGATATTCTGCAATCTGGTTGGAACAGCCTGAGTTACCGGCAGAGGAAAAGGACTGCTGGGAATAAACCAATTACCGTCTCCCCTGGACACCAGCAGCAGTTTGAGATTGATAGTCATAGGTCTTGGTGCGATCAAATGGGCGGCATGGTTATCAAGACGCCAGGCTAACGCAAGAGGCCTGAAGGAATAGTCGGAGCACAGATACTTGTTTCTGATCCGGTCGCCCAAGGTCTGCGCCGGACTCCAGGTGCTTATTCCCAGCATTTTTAATTGTCGCGGTAACAACATATTATATTCCCCCAGGGACAGCAACAGCCACACAACAACTTAGCCCCAACCCATCATGATTTGATAACTTTAATTCCGCGGTGAACTATTTCCAGCGATTCTATTGCCACCTCGCTGGCACTGGCCCGCAATTGGGGTCCTACCCATTTAACCGGGTAGGACTCCAGAAAACTCCATCTGCAACTTTCCTGCCCACTGGCATCCAGCAAAATAATAGATCCATTCTTACGCTGCAGCCTGCCGGCAGCATTTTCCTCATACCAGTCCCAGAGTTGGGTAGTGTTAGTAAAGCCCCGCTTCAAAACCAGCGGTGGATACTTCCTTATGGTAATAAAATGATGTTCATAGTCGTTAACCCCACCCTCGCGGACAACCTTAACTTCAGTTTCGGCCTCCAACCCTGAAACTTCTGAAAAGTCAGCGATAAGCAGGCCATCAAGTTCAACCTTGAAACGGAAGGCCACACCAGGTCTAGACACCGCCCCATTCACCTCTTCTTATTAATAACATCAAACAAATTGTCCGGCTCATCATTAAGCTGGCGATTTATACGTGATATTTCTTCACACCAACGGCGACGATCACGGTGCTCCATGGCCATAATTTCATCATGCGGCCAGTGGAAATAATATGCTATAAAAGCCGCCTCTTCAAAAATGCGGTCAACCGGATAGCATTTTATTCCACTGGTCATCTGGGAAAATTTACTGCAGTCTCAAACTCATGCTCACAACGCGGGCAAATTACCCGAATATTAGGGCTCTCCATCTCGTTTATACGCTGGTAGAAATCCTGAAGATAAGCCATATCAACGGTAAATAGTTTTTCTATAGTTTTGGTGTCAATCGCCCTGAGATCACCTAGTTTGGTAATCACCCGGGATAAAACAATGATAGTCAGATAGCCCGGGTTTTGTTGAACTCGGGGATCACGCAGCGGTAAGATTTCATCAGCCGCTGTGGCCAGGCGCATTACCCCTTTACGATGCAGGTCGCCCTGTTCATCTATATAACCTTTGGGTAATTCAAATTCAAATTCAGTTTCAAAGGACATCGTATTATCCCCCGTTCGCGTCACGTCTTTAGTGGTTTTATTGCTAGCACTTTTTCTTACTGCCATATGCGCACAACCTGCTTATAACAAGAGTAATAAGAAAGCATCAGTCCGTCCTTTCTATCCCTTGCCGGTATCTTAACTTACTTGGATCTTAAGAAACCCTCGTAAGCCAGTTCCAAAGTTTCAATTACTACCGCCGACTCGCTGGCATTAAAATCGGATGCCGAATACTTGCAAGGCCAGGCATCATAAAAAGTCCATACTGCCAGCTCCGCCTGCTGGTCATCAACGGCTTTGATGGTAACATCTTTGCGTTCCACTACCCCGGCATTACCCGGTTCGCCTTTAAACCACTCGTAGATTTCCATATTGTCTGTAACTCCCTGTTTAAGGGTAACCGTAGGGTTATGAAGCAAGCCCGGAAGCTTCCAATAACCAGCATTCATATCGCCACTGCGAAATTCGATTACATCGTATGACGCTTCAATCCCTCTAACCTCAGTAAAATATGCTTCAGTAATTCCCTCAATTTCAACAGAAAAGCGGTAACTCCTGAAGGGGTCAACGCGATCAGCCATTTATTACTCTCCTTTCAATACAGATTATTCACTATCAGCAGTTTTCTGGGTGATTCTGAAGATGACAAACTCGGCCGGTTTTACCGGTGATACACCGATAACGCAAATCAAGCGGCCATTGTCTATGTCATCCTGGGTCATAGTAGTACGGTCCACCCTGACGAAGAAAGCCTCATCCGGTGTACCTCCCATTAAAGCGCCGCCTCTCCAGACTCCCAGCAGGAAGCTATAGATGGTGCGCTGAACCCGGGCCCAAAGTCGTTCATCATTAGGTTCGAATACTACCCAGTTACTGCCATTCTTAATCGACTGTTCCAGAAAGATGAATAGCCTTCTCACGTTTACGTATTTCCATATGGAATTGGAGCTGCAGGTACGGGCTCCCCATACGCGAATGCCCTGACCGGTAAAGGCCCGAATCAGGTTAACTCCCTTGGGATTGAGGATATCCTGTTCTCCCTTGTTGTACTGACAATCCAGACCTACACAGGCCCGTACTACTTCATTGGCCGGGGCCTTATGTACTCCGCGGGTATTGTCCGAACGGGCATAGATGCCAAGCATAGAGCCGGAAGGCGGAATAAAGATATTGCGTTTATCCAATGGATCAAACACTTGCAGCCACGGATGATAGAGGGCGGCATAATGGGAATCAAATATATTACGGTGACTTTGCACCTCTGCTACCTTTTTTAATTCCCTGGGGATATCAAGAACTGCAAAACGGCTGGTCAGATTTTCACAGTGCGCTACCAGGGCCAGTTGCACATTGGGATCAGTCACACCCGGAACCGCCATAATACTGACTTCATCATTGTCTATAAAGGCCTGAATCCCGGTACGCTTACCCGGTCCCCGGTCTTCCCCCATAAAATCGGCGGCGGAAAGAGAACTCAGAGAGCCGTCGCTGCCCCCGGAAAGACCCATCCAGAATTCCTCTTCCCCAGCTTTGTCTCCCGCAATGATATCAAAAGGAGCTCCTTCTCCTATGGCCGGGTTATGCTCCACCTTAATCATACTGGAGCGAGCCAGTTTCTTTTCTACATAGTTGGCCGCAGCCGGGTTGAAAGACAGATTCTCATAGTTTTCGGTTTCGCTTTCATAAAAGACCTGAAGGCTGAACTCAGCGGTGGCAAGGAGTTTGCTCGGAACCAACTGCTTATCCACCACGTCTCCTTCCAGAGCCTCGGCTAATTCAATTACATTATCCTGAGATTTGAGTACCTGGTTATAAGATTTACTTTCACCATCATTAAATAGTACTATATCGCCGGGATTGAAACCGGCGCTATTTTTGACCCGGTACTCCTTGTCCCCTATTACTTCGAGAATTGGAGTTCTGGCTTTGCTGGACGGCGTAAATAATAGTCTCAGCTTATCCCCCCACATGCCAGGGTTGCGGGCGGAAATCTTTAATGCCAGCGATTCCTGAGTTTCCTCACTATAGTTTCTGGCGGCCTTGGCATCGGGAGGTATTACCCGCATTACATAACAGCGTGATCCCCCATTAATGAAGAAATGTTCTACGGCATAGGCTAAATAGCGATATTCGGCAAAGGCATTTTCCGATAGATAACCACCGAATATTCTCAAAAAATCGCCAAAATTAGTTACCAGCTCGGGCAGACCTTCGGTAGGTCCCTTTTCTGCCAGGCCAAGAAAACCGGCAGTGCTGGTACTGGCTCCTTCCATAGGTTTACCGCCACTTTCAAACTCCTCCACATAAACTCCTGGTGATAAATACTCCGGCATTCGTTTCCAGTTGCTGAACTTTACACAAATGTATCTTCATATCATCTGTATAACCCAGAAACCAGCCTCCTCCTTTCAAGATAAAATAGGGATGCTATTAGTTGACCTACAAAACAGGTTATGGTTTGAGTTCCAGGTGAATGTTGCAGCTACCAACAGAGGACTTTTACCAATCCTCCGTCGCTATCAATACTCACCTCCCCTTAAGTGCTTTTGGCCCTGCCTCAATATTGCATCCGATTGATATTTGATCTTTATCCCGGTGTCTCAAATCTGTAATCATATATATTAAGTAAGACCAATTCCAGTTTGTTTCTATGAAAATGCAGTTATTATGTAAATAAACTAATAGCAAACAGCCGGCAGGAGGAGCAAGCTAAAGCAAAGATAATTATGGGATTAGCATAACCTTCTTAAAATTGCGGTTTTTTGGCACCTTCCACCAAATATAGCTATATAGCAGGTAATTCCGTACGATTAGTTGATTTTGTTAAACTTTTCTTGTATTTTAGCATAAATATTGTTAGATTGAATACATAAAAAGGCATAAACTAGAATATTTAACCATTGCGGAATTATTGACCTCAGTAACCATCTTTTAAAGGAGTCATCATGCAAAGAAATTGGAAATATTTTCATTTATTGATTATTTTTATAATTGCCTTTAATATTCTGCTGGGGGGATGTTCTCCCGCCAGCAAAGGAACAAAAACGGGGTCGTCTATCTCCATAGTGTTCGCCGATGGTGAATGGGAGAGTATACAAGTGCATAACCGTATAGCCGGCTATATCGCAGAACACGGTTATGGTTATCACCCTACCTACCTGGCCGGGCAAACTACGCTCCTGTTAAAAGCTTTGAGTCAAGGTGACATTGATATAATGATGGAGGTCTGGAGCTCTGATTATCCCGAACAGTGGCAGCAAATATTAAAAACCGGCAAAGTCCGGGAGTTGAGTTGCAATTTTTCTGCCGTGCAAGGCTGGTTTGTCCCTGAATACATGGTCGAAGGTGATGCTGAACGGGGAATTGAGCCCCTGATTCCAGAGTTAAAATCAGTGCAGAACCTCCCCCGGTATAGGGATATATTCAAATTATCCGCAACCACCAACCAGGGAATCATTTTCAACGCCCCCCGGGGATGGCCGGCAGAGGCTATCAACCAGGAGAAATTAAAGACCTATCACCTGTCCGCTTCCTTCAAATTGTTTCCCAGCGATTCCGAACAGGATGCTGCAGCAACTTTGGACCAGGCTTATGAACGAGGTTCTGCCTGGCTTGGCTATGCCCGGGACCCTGGTATTATCACGGCCGGGCATAAACTGGCCCTTTTACGTGAAGAACCTTTCAGCGAAGAACAATGGAAACTTGGTCGGAGCTGTTCTTACCCTGAAAGTAAGGTTATGATAGCGGCTCATTCCAGCATGAATGAGAAAGCTCCCGAGCTTTTGGACTTTTTGCAAAAATATGCTACCACCCGTGAGCAAAACGAAGAAATGCTCCTTTACGTTAAAAATAGTGGGGGAGATAAAGAACAGGCCGCTCAACACTGGCTGCAAAACAATCCCGATGTTTGGAGCCAGTGGGTTCCGGAGGAGGTAGCAGAAAAGATCTGGGCCGACCTCAACCCGGGGTCTTTAAATAAAGGGGTTAGTACGATAGTAAAACCTGATCCAGCAGGATAATCCTGCCTGATTTTATATCCATCTGTGGGTACCGAACCTGACGCGCCTGTGTATCAGGATAAACGTCAGCGGCGGCGATCAATCTGAACTCATTCCAGGATATTTAAAAACATATCCTGGTTGGACTGATTAATAGGATAGTACCTTTATAATAGTCTCAATTAATGTTTTAAGGTAGGGGCGGGGTGTCGGGATATTTTAGGAATGGCCGGCCAAAAGAACTGCAGCCGGCAGGTATTCAGGCCCTCCGCCAGACTGGCGGGATTGCTAATGAAAAATGTTGTTGCACCTCATATCAATACTTCCAAACCGGAAGCCTATCAAAACGGTGACGAACATATCATTGATGAGCTGCGTCTCCTTGATTTGCGTATTCGTCTGCAACTGCAGCGGCAAAAGATGCGGCAGGTTGAAGGGGCTGGCAATCAGTTTAAAGGGCTGGTTGTTTCTGAAGAAGAGGTGGAGATACTGCTGAATGAGCCCTGCGGGTCGGGGCGGAGTACGCATGCCTTAACTGATGGGCAGAATAATGTTGACGGTATGGAAGCTCATGTGCAAACTCGGATCAAACTCAGTTACGAGCAGGGCATATTTCTTCCCCTGGAGCATTTAAGCTGGGCTTTTAATTTAAATAACTTTGCCAGGAATTGTTTGGTTTTAGGCCTGGCAGTGGAATACGACCGAAAATATGAGAGACTGTTTGCTTTTCTGCAAGATGACATAAATATTAAATACCCGACCATTGATCTGGCCCTGCAGCTATTGTGCCGGGATGAAAGCCAGCGCAGGGATGCACGCCGGGTTTTGGCTATGGATGCCCCCCTGATGAAATATTTGCTCAAGTCGGATGAGGCTGATCAGGGCATACGTCTTTCCCAGTCTTTAAAGCTAGATCGGCGCATCGTTGCCTTTTTTCACCAGGTGGCCGCCATTGATTCGGAGTTGGCCTATTACGTTAATTTTTTTACCCCGTATGATGAACAGTCGCCGTTGTTGCTGGATCTTGACCTGCAAAGCCGGCTACGCAACTGGTGGAAAAACCTGGCCTCAGACCGCAGCGTCCGTAAGCCGTTGGGGATATTAACCGGACCCTCCGGCAGCGGGAAATGCTTTCAAATTCAACACCTGTGCCATTACTATAAATCCTCTCTGTTGATAATTAATGGGGCTCGTTTGCCTGCGGAGGCACAGCTTTTGAAAAAAGTGCTTCATGATATAATTCGGGAGTGTTTACTATCTGATGCGGTTCCTTGTTTCAAAGGAGTGGATAGACTGGCGACCGGGTTCGGTCTGCATGAAAATGAGGGAGCAAATTTTAACCGGGGATGCTGGAATATTTTCCTGCGCGCCCTGGAAGAATTGCCCGGGCCAATTTTTATACTCACGGAAAAGCCGATTCAACCGGCCGAGTTAGATCACGATTTTGCGGTTCTGTCGATTGAATTGGGAATACCTGATGAACTGACCCGCCAAGAGCTCTGGAGTAATTTTTCTCGTGATTATGTATTCAGTGAGATTTCGGACTGGGGGCAGATGGCCAGCAAATTCCGTTTCACCCCGGGACAGATCAAGAATGCACTTTTACAGGCTCATGAAGCTGCCAGCGGCCAGGGCAAACAGATTACCGCCGAAGACTTGCACAGCGCTTGTTTTGCTCAAGGAAGGCATTTTCTGAGCCGCTCAGCCAACAAAATCAATCCTCATTATAACTGGGACGATATCATCTTACCCGCCGAGACCGTCGAATTGCTTACCAATGCCTGCAATCAGATGAAAAATCGTTATATTGTTTATGGGCAATGGGGGTTTGATAAAAGGCTGGCCTATGGACGGGGACTGAGCATGTTGTTCTCTGGATTGCCGGGAACCGGCAAGACTATGGCTGCTCAGGTGATAGCGCAGGAGCTTAACCTCGAGCTGTATAGAATTGACCTGGCCCAGGTAGTCAGCAAATATATCGGTGAAACTGAGAAGAATCTGGGGCGGATCTTCCGGGAAGCGGAATCCAGCAATGCTATTCTGTTTTTTGATGAAGCCGACGCCCTGTTCGGGAAACGGTCAGAAGTAAAGGATGCCCATGATCGCTACGCCAATATAGAAATTGCCTATTTACTACAAAAGATTGAGGAATATGACGGCATCTCCATAATGGCTACCAATCTGGCCAAAAACCTGGATGAAGCCTTTGTCCGCAGGATTACATTTATAGTCGAATTTCCTTTTCCTGACGAAGAATTTCGTAAGCGGATATGGATATCCATGTTTCCCCCGGAAACGCCGTTACATGACAATGTGGACTTTAATTTTCTGGCCCGGCGCTTTGAGATAGCAGGCGGCAACATTAAAAATATTGTGCTTTATGCGGCCTTTCTCGCCGCCCAGTGTGGTGAAGCAGTTAATATGCAGCACCTTTTACGCGCCACCAAATATGAGTACCAGAAAATAGGTCGGGTACTGCTGCGGGAAGACCTGGGTGAGTACTACGGTGAAATTTAAGATAGGGAGCTGGTAAAATGGCTAATTATACCGCAATCGTTGATGCAGGCGCCTCAATTATTGAGGTATTACGGGATAATCTAACCCCGGAGCCTATTCTTTCCCCAGATATGATAGGGCTATGTTCACCGGCTGAGACTGGTGACTTACAACTGGGGCTATATTTATACTCAATTAAACAAAACCGGGAGTATCGCCGGGATGGAGAACCTATGCTGGTCCTAACCCTCTACTACCTGTTAACCGCCTATTCCAGCGCCGATATAAAGCAGCGGGCTTATGATGAAGACTATATATTAGGGGCGGCTATCCAAGTTTTGCATGAAAACAGCTCTCTGGGCAGTGCTTATCTCCAGGGCACTTTGGGCAGTTCAGGCGAAGAGTTGCGAGTTGATCAATATTTCCTGTCCCCCGAAGACATACAAAAAATCTGGTTATTCCCTAATATACCTTACCGTACTTCAGTAGGATATATGGTTTATCCCATAATTATTGATACCGGAGGTTTTATCGCTGCTCCTCGAGTACGATAGAAATCCGAGGAATGAGGAAAATTTATGCATAATTTTATAACCAGCACATTGCAACTGGGGCGCAAAGTATCAATGGTACTGTGGTTAATTGACCAGTATACCTCCCTGGGCTGCAATGAGGATATTACTGTTTATTTGAATGAGCGTCCGGCCAGTTTCCAGCGCAAAGCCGGGGGATATCTGGTTTTTTCCGACCTGGAGGAAGACCAGTTCCGGGTGTCAATTGAGTCCCCCTGCTATTTTACCGAGCAGTTAGAGATTAGTCTGAATAACCTTAACCGCTCCGAGCCGGTCGTGTACGTCCCTTTAAAGCCTGCACCGCAGTACCGCTTTAATCCGGGGGCAACCCTTATCCGGGCTTCGCTATGCGATAATAATGGTGAACCGGTCAGTTGCAGTCTGATCGCCACCCTGAGCAGCAATGATTGCGCCCGGGCTAGATTAGGACGTCAAGGGGCTAAAGCCGGGGCCTCAGAAATATCCCTGGTCGATACGACCGGGCGTATGGCTCCCGGAGACCTGCTGTTAATCCGGCCCCAGGAAGCAAAATCCGGTGAGGTTTGTGAAATAACCACCATGGGGGTGGGAGAAGGAGTCTACTCCCTCAAGCAGCCTTTATTAACCGATCACAGCCGGGGGGAGCTATTGATGCCGGTAACTATTACCCGCAGCGATGAACGGGGAGAAAGTGTAATTGGTCTCCGCAATCCCCGTCAAAAGACATCTCGGATACAAATAGAATTTTCCTTTGGGGATCGTAATCACATAGTGGAGGTAGACGCAGCCACCGGACTAACTCACCACCTGGGCAAAATAATGCTGTAGAAAAACTTAGCGGACAGTTCCCTGAGTTGCCCGAAGTTTTTTAGCGCCGGGATTTTAATTCGGTGAAGATATCTTTAAGCTCTACCCCTTGCTCGACCAATAAGACCAACAGGTGATAAATGAGATCGGATACTTCATATACTATCTCAGATTTATCCCGGTTTTTAGCAGCTATGATAACCTCGGCATTCTCTTCGCCTACCTTTTTCAGGATTTTATCCAATCCTTTATCAAACAGATAAGCGGTATATGAGCCTTCGGGCATTTTATCCCGGCGGTCGGAAATAACATCATACAGCTCATAAAGAATCCCCGGACCCGCCCCGGAGGAATAAACCTTCTCCAGATCATCCACCTGCGCCTTTTCGATTTCATTACCGTCTATGTCCCGGTAAAAGCAGGAATAATGCCCGGTATGGCAAGCGGCACCCGTCTGTATCACCTTTATCAGCAGGGCATCCTGGTCACAGTCATACAATATCTCCTTTACTTCCTGAATATGACCTGATTCTTCCCCTTTCATCCATAATTCTTGCCGGCTGCGGGAGTAAAACCAGGTCTTCCCCGTATCCAGAGTTTTTTGCCAGGACTCCCGGTTCATATAGGCCAGCATTAAAACCTGGCCGCTCTGGAAATCCTGTATTATAGCCGGTATCAAGCCTTGGTCATCAAATTTTATGCTGTCTGTCATAATCTTACCGCTACTCCTTTACTGGCTAAATAGTCTTTGGCCTGTTTGATAGTATATTCCTGATAATGAAAAATGGAGGCGCACAAAACCGCGTCTGCTTTTCCCGCCGTCACTGCCTCATAAAGGTGTTCCAAATTGCCTGCTCCTCCAGAAGCAATGACAGGAATACGCACCATAGAACTGACGGCAGCAGTCAGCTCTATATCGTAACCGTCTTTGGTGCCGTCCTTGTCCATACTGGTAAGCAGTATTTCGCCTGCTCCCCGTTTTTCCGCTTCCTGCGCCCATTCCAACGCATCCATTCCCGTAGCCCTTTTCCCCCCGTTGATATATACTTCCCAGCCGCCGTCTTCTCGAGATCGGGCATCTATAGCCACAACCATGCACTGGCTGCCAAATTTTCTGGCGCCTTCGCCGATCAGGGTCGGGTCATTCACCGCCGCTGAATTCACTGAAACCTTGTCCGCGCCGGCATTCAGTATGTTGCGGATATCATCAAGGGTACTGATTCCTCCGCCCACGGCGAAAGGAATAAACACCTCCCGGGCCGTGCTTTTGACCACGTCCACCATGGTTTTACGTCCCTGCAGGGAAGCGCTGATATCCAGAAACACCAGTTCATCGGCTCCCTCATAGTCATAATAAGCCGCCAGTTTCACCGGATCGCCCGCATCCCGCAGATTCTCAAAATTAATACCTTTTACCACCCTGCCCTCATGAACATCCAGGCAAGGTATGATCCTTTTAGCCAACATAATTCCACCCCATAGACAGAATTTTGAATGATGAATTTTAAATTTTTAAGTATTATTGTATTTCTCGCTAATTATTATTTAGTTCCGCTTCCCGCAGAGCTTCAGCCAAAGGGATTTTTCCGTCATAAAGAGCTTTGCCGATGATAGCTCCGCTGACCCCCAGGTCTTCCAGGGCCTTTAAGCCGCGAATATCCTGCCGGCTGGAAACCCCTCCGGAGGCAATTATCTCAAGGCCGGTATCCCGGGCCATAGCCTCTATTGAAGCCAGGTTGGGACCCTGCAGCAGCCCATCGCGGGATACATCGGTGAATACTGCAGTTTTTATTCCCAGTTGCTTCATCTCCCGGCCAAAATCAAGCGCTGCGAGTGATGAGGTCTGCACCCAGCCTTCTACCGCCACCATACCATCCCGGGCGTCCAGTCCCAATATAATACGTTCCGGCCCAAAATTGTCTAGCAAGCTTTTTATAAATTCAGGGCTGCTTACCGCCCGGCTGCCGATTATAACCCGCCGGGCGCCGGTATTAAGCGTTTTTTCCACATCTTCCAACCGGCGCAGTCCACCGCCGACCTGAAAAGGAATATTTATGGCATCGGCTATGGCCTTTATTGCTTTATGGTTGCGGGGGGCGCCGCTGAAAGCTCCATCCAGATCAACTATATGCAGCCACCGGGCTCCCTCTTCCTGAAAACTTCTCGCCACCGCCGCCGGAGTATCGGAATAGACCGTTTTATCCTCCGCCCTTCCCTGAATCAGGCGTACGCATTGCCCGTCCTTTAAATCTATAGCCGGATAAATAATCATCTTTCACCTTCTCCCCCGTTATTCAAGCACGGCAAAATTATGCAATATCCTTAATCCCGGTTCACCCGATTTTTCCGGGTGGAACTGAGTAGCAAAAACATTTCTCCACTCCAGAGCACAGACAAAATCCCGGCTATAATCGCTGGTGGCAGTAATATACGAGTCGTCCTCGGGGATCACATAATAGGAATGGACAAAATAAAAATAACTGCCCCCTTTAATCCCCTTAAACAACCGGCTGTCTGCTGCCGGTCGAACCTGGTTCCAGCCCATGTGCGGTACCTTGTACTCCTGCGGCAGGTCAAACTTTACCACTTTACCCTTGATAATGCCCAACCCCTGGTGGAGACCGTTTTCTTCACTCGCACCGAAGAGCAGTTGCAAACCCAGACATATGCCCAGCAAGGGGGTTTGTTTTTTTACTACCGCACTGATCACCCTATCCATACCGTCACGCCGCAGGTTATTGACGGCATCGGCAAAAGCGCCCACACCGGGCAAAACCACCTTGTCAGCCGCCAGTATATCCTCGGGACGGCTGCTGATACCAGCCTCATATCCCAGCTTGGCAAAAGCATTCTTTACACTGGCCAGATTACCCATACCGTAATCTATAATAGCAATCAACCTTGGTCTCCCTTCCCAAAATTACTTCGCCTTTCTCTGCTCCAGGGCAAGCACCATGCCGGCCCGCCTCACCTCTACAAACTGCTTCAGCCTGACTTTTTATCACCTGCCCCAGGGCCAGCATTATGCCTGGTCTAAGCCAGGAGGGAAAGGCGAAGGCAAACCGGCGGCACTTCTCAATATTTAAGCCTTAACTTTTTTCCCCTACCGGCTTCCCGGCGGCAACATTAGACCGGCTGACGGCGTGACCATGCATCATGCCGGCCCGCCTCACCGCTACAAACTCCCCTTGGACGACCATATTCCTTCAACCCGCGGTTCTATGGCAACAGCCATCCTCAGGGCACGGGCAAAGGCTTTAAAAATAGCTTCTATGCAATGATGCGCATTATCCCCGCGGATTAAATCTATATGAATATTCATGCCGGCCGCATTAGCTACCGCCTGGAAAAACTCACATACATTTTCAGTAGATAAATCGCCCACCTTTTCCCGATTAATCACCGCATCATAAACCAGGCAGGACCGGCCGGATAAATCAATCACTACCCGGGCCAGGGCTTCGTCCATAGGTATGGTGGCCTCGCCATAGCGGTTTATCCCCCGTTTATCCCGTAGAGCAATCTTCAGGGCTTCTCCCAGGCAAATGCCGATATCCTCCACCGTATGGTGGTCGTCCACAGCTATATCCCCCCGGGCGGTAACCCTGATATTGCACAAACTATGCACCGTCAACAGGGTCAGCATATGACTCAGGAAAGGAATTTCCGTATCTATCTGCTGGCTGCCGGTACCGTCCAGTTCCACCTGCACCAGTACTTCGGTTTCTCCGGTGTTCCTCTGGACCTCTCCGATCCTGCTCAAATCCTTCATTGCCTACTTCCCCTTTCGCACCCTGATGGAGTTGGCGTGAGCGGTCAGACCCTCGACCGCAGCTAACTTTATTATGTCGTCGGCATCCTCCCGGATGCCTTCTTCAGAATAATAAATGATGCTGGACGCTTTCATAAAGGTATCCACCGTCACCGGAGAATAAAAACGGGCCGTGCCTCCGGTAGGGAGAATGTGATTGGGACCGGCAAAGTAATCACCCACCGGCTCCGGGGTATTAGTTCCCATAAAAATAGCACCCGCATTATGGATTTTAGACAGGATAGCAAAAGGATTATCCACCATCAATTCCAGGTGCTCCGGCGCCACCTGGTTGGCTATGGCACAGGCTTCATTAATATCGGAAGCCAGAATAAAAGCTCCGTGGTTTTGCAGTGATTGCTCTATAATATCGCGCCGGGAAAGATTCTTTAGCTGGCGCTCAATTTCACTTTCCACTGCAGCAATTAAATCAATACTGTCGGTCACCAGTATACTGCGGGCCAGTACGTCATGCTCGGCCTGGGACATCATGTCCGCAGCCAGGTAGACCGGGTCGGCCTGTTCATCCGCTACAATCAATATTTCACTGGGACCGGCCAGCATATCAATGTTGACATCACCATATACCATCTTTTTAGCCAGGGTGACATAAATATTACCCGGTCCGCTGATTAAATCGACCTTTTTTATAGTCTCCGTCCCCAGAGCCAGGGCAAAAATCGCCTGAGCTCCACCCACCTTGTAGATCTCACTGATGCCCAGTTCTGCTGCTGCCACCAGGGTGTACGGATTCATAGCCCCATTCCGGTCGGGAGGACTGACCATAACAATTTCCTCCACCCCCGCCACCTGGGCAGGAATGGCATTCATCAGCACCGAGGATGGATAAGCAGCCGTTCCTCCGGGAACATAGATACCTACCCGCTGTAGAGGCCGGAATAACTGTCCCAGTATATTCCCGCGCTCATCCGGTTCCATCCAGGAATTCCTCAATTGCCGGAAATGGAAATTCTCTATATTATCAATGGCTCCCTGCAAAGCAAACATATAATCATCGTCAACTTTTTCATAAGCCTCTTCGATTTCCTTATCACTAACCAGAAAATTATCCCGGTTGATGCTGGCGCCGTCAAACTTAAGCGTGCAAGCGAATACTCCCTGGTCGCCCTGCTCGCGGATCTGCCGGCCAATCTCTGCCACTCCGGCTTCATATTCCTGCGCACCGGCATAGGCAGAATCAAGGAAATTTTTTAATTCTTCGCTTCCGGCTTGGAATCTCCTGATTTTCACCTTTGATAACCCTCCTTAACGATTTTCTGCATGGTTTCTATCAAGGGCTGGATACGCTCGTGCCTGGTTCTGTAACTTACCCGGTTGGCAATCAGCCGGGTGGTGGAATCCATAATCTTGACCAGTTCCACCAGATCGTTCTCCCGCAGGGTTTGCCCGGTTGATACAATATCCACTATGGTGTCGGAAATACCCATTATCGGCGCCAGTTCCACATTGCCATGCAGCTTGATTATCTCCACCTGCAGACCCTGGCTGCGGAAAAACCGTTCCGCCACCGCCGGGAACTTGGTCGCCACCCGCTTATAGTTCAGGTCTTTGAGCCTGATATCTTTCATCCCGGCCGGTACCGCTACCACAAACCGGCAGTATCCGTATTGCAGGTCCGCCATTTCAAATACATCCCGAGCCTGCTCTACAATAACATCTTTGCCTACTATACCAAGATCGGCCGCCCCCTGTTCCACGTAAGTGGGTACATCGGTAGGCCGGCACATAATGTATTTTAGAGCGGCCTCTTCATAGCTGAATACCATGTTGCGGCTGTCCGGGTCTATGCCCGCAACCGGCAGTCCCGCCTTCTGCAGCAGCTTGACCGTGGGTTTGAGCAGTGTCCCCTTGGACAGGGCTATGGTTAAATAATCCTGTTGCACAGCATTCTCCTCCGTAAAATAATCTGGGCCCGGTTAATCCAAATAAAGCAGTATACAGTTTTCTCTGGCCTGGGCTATCTGCTCCAAATCTTCTCTGCTATTGCCCTCAATATCCATTTCAACCACATAACCCTCTTCTCTCAGCTTCCCCGCCTTATCTATCAGGGTCTGAAAGTCGCGGCCTCCCAGCAAATAGCGCTGCGGCTCGCTGTCACGGTTTTTCAAAACCAGAGCCAGGCGATCCATTCCCAGGGAAAAGCCGGTAGCAGGCCGGGGGAATCCGAATTTGCCCATAAGGTTATCATAGCGGCCTCCCCCCAGCAAACCATAGCCCAGATCCGGCGAGTATCCCTCGAAAACGATACCGGTGTAATAATCCAGGCCTCTTAATACCCCCATATCCAGTACAATTTTATCCTGAACCCCGCATATTTTCAGGGCATCATAGGTTTTAAGCAGTTCATTTACAGCCGTGGCCGCATTACGATTCTTCTCCGCCCAGGGGATTTTGCTCAAAACCTCCAGCCCTCCGTGCAGCACCGGCAGGGCGGCAATGGTATCTTTAAGTCCGTCGTCAATTGCCACTTTTTCCAGCACCCGGGCTAATTCCACCAGGTCTTTGCTCTCCACCAGGCTCCGGATCAGTAATCTTTCTTCCGGATCCATGCCGCTGTCTTCCAAGAGGCTGTTGAATATCCCTATCTGGTTGAGGCTGAGCTTAAAATTATCAAGTCCGATGTCCTGCAATACCCGCACCGCCATGGTAATTATTTCGGAATCGGCCCCTACTCCGGAAGCTCCCAGAAGTTCTACCCCCAGTTGCCAGAATTCACGGTACTGGGCCAGATGAGGCTCAACATGGCGGAAGACATTGGCCTGATAAAACAGGCGCTGGGGGAAAAGGGCATCCTGCATATGAGTTGCAGCCAGACGGGCAATGGATACCGTTATCTCCGGGCGCAGGGAGAGTATACCCCCTTCCCGGTCCATAAACAGAAACAGTTCCCGGCGTATGTTGCCCCCGGCTCCGTTTTCTACTACTTCCAGGTATTCAAAGGTAGGGGTTATTACCTCTTCATAACCGTAACTATGAAAAAGCCGGCCGGCTTTTTTCTCAATACTGCGCATCATTTTGACTTCGGCAGGGAGCAAATCCCTTAATCCTTTGGGTATTTCTCTATTGCTCATGGTCTTTCTCCTCGTCCATATTCTCCAACACCCGTTTATAACCATCCGCGCCATAATTCAGGCACCGCTTGACCCTGCTGATGGTGGCCGTACTGGCTCCCGTACTGCCGGCAATGGTATTATAGGTGATATCCTGGGAGAGAAGCCGGGCTACCTGTAAACGCTGAGCCATGGCCTTGATTTCACTGATAGTGCATAGATCATCCAGCAGACGGCAGGCATCCTCCTCACTGCTCAGAGTCAGTAAAGCCTTTACCAGTATATCGGTGTTCTCGTCCTGCCAATTGGGTTTAAAAGTCAAGCGTATTCCTCCCTTGCCGCTATAACAGCTTATACCCGTTGATAACCAGCTCAAATTCGCACTGTAAATATTCAGCCGCCCGGCGGGACATAAGCATTTTGGTCAAAAATATCTCAAAATATTCCATTACCGAGCAGACATTAGTATCTATCTCAATTTTCATGGTTATTACCCGCTTTTGAGCATCTACCACCAATTCCGAACTGGTAACGGCATAATTGACCCGATCCCGGGGAGTGAAAACCGCCATATCCCGTTTACGTACCCGGGATCGGTGCACATCGGATTTATCAGCCAGGATCAGGGCCGCAGCCACATTATTGACACTGTTTCCCCGGGCCTGTTCCTCATGATTGCCTATAGCTCCTATGATAGTGGCTATCTCTCCCGGATCCATATCCATCTCCAGCAAGATATTAAAGGCCAGCAACGCCCCTGACATGCCGTGCCCGTAGCGATTGACCAGATTGCCGATATCATGCAGAAAACCGGCAATAGCCCCCAACTCCGCTTCCCTTTCCGAATACCCCAAGGCAGTAAGCAGATGACGACATAAGCGGGAAGTCAAATCGGCATGATGAGTATCATGTTCTATAGCTCCGATATTACCTATATAATCGTTCCCGATCTGCATATACTCTTTGACTATAGGATTAGCCTTCACCATATCCAGTGTTACCACTGTATTTCCTCCCCCCGGAAGTTATTCCCCCAGACCAGCTCTTTCAAAATCATCCTCTTCGGGCTAAAGCCTTCCGCCCTATATCACGGCGATAATGCATCCCGGCAAATGATATCTTCTTTAACTCGGAATAAACCCGGCTTACCGCTTCGTCCGGATTGGCTCCCCGACTGACCACAGCCAGTACTCTTCCCCCATCGGTAAATAACTGTCCATCCCTGATAATGGTGCCGGCATGAAAAACGATGGTGTCAGCATCCAGGTCATTCAGGCCGGTGATCAGCTTACCTTTTTCATAAGGTCCCGGATAACCTGCCGAGGCCATAACTACACAGACGCAGCTGCCTTTTTCCAGATTCGCCTTATAATGCGCCAACCGGCCCTCGACCGCCGCTTCGAACAGAGGCAATATATCCCCTTTAATCATGGGCATGATCACCTGGGTCTCGGGATCACCGAAGCGGGCATTGAATTCCAGCACTTTGGGTCCGTCGGCGGTAATCATCAGACCTACATACAGTACCCCCTGGTAAGGACAGCCTTCAGCAATCATAGCCCGAAGAACCGGTTCCACAATAGTTTCCTCGACTTCCTGATGAAGTTCACGGGTATAAATGGGAGGGTTGACATAGGCCCCCATACCTCCGGTGTTAGGCCCCTGGTCGTCATCAAAAACCTGTTTATGGTCCTGAGCGGAAATAAGGGATACAAAATCCTGCCCATCGCTTATAATAAACAAGCTGACCTCCTCCCCATAAAGACATTCCTCAATAACCACCCGGTCTCCGGCTTCCCCCAAGCTGTGCTCCAGCATGATACTTTCCAGAGCTTGATCAGCCTCTTGCTCACTGCGGGCCACTACTACCCCTTTGCCTGCCGCCAGACCGTCTGCTTTTATCACTACCGCTTTACCCTGATCGGTGTAGCTCCGGACCCGGGAACTGGCTTTTTCCACATCCTGATATACATCGAACCGGGCGGTAGGTATACGGTATTTTTTCAGCAGCTCTTTGGTGAAAACCTTGCTGCCTTCCAGGCGCGCGGCGGCAGCCGTCGGTCCAAATATTTTCAGGCCCCGGGCCTGGAATTTATCAACTATTCCGGCCATAAGGGGAACCTCCGGCCCCACTATGGTCAGATCTATGCCTGCACCGACGGCAAAGCTGAGCAACTTATCTATATCATCAGCCGGGATGTCTATACATTCAGCCAATGATGCCATCCCCGCATTGCCGGGGGCAGCATATATTTTTTCTATCTGCGGACTCTGGGCCAGTTTCCAAACCAGAGCGTGTTCCCGCCCTCCCTGACCTATAACCAGTAGTTTTTTACCCATTAATATCCTACCTCCGGAAAATATTGATTAGTGTCTGAAGTGTCTTACTCCGGTGAATACCATGGCAATACCATGGCGGTTGCACTCCTCAATACTCTCTTCATCGCGGATGGAGCCGCCCGGCTGGATTATGGCGGTGATGCCGGACTGAGCTGCCATTTCCACCGTATCCTTGAAGGGGAAGAAGGCATCGGAAGCCATTACCGCGCCCCGGGCCTGGTCTCCGGCTTGTTTCAGGGCAATGGCGGCAGAACCTACCCGGTTCATCTGCCCGGCTCCGACTCCTAAGCTCATACCATCCCGGGCCACCACTATGGCATTGGATTTTACATGCTTTACTATTTTCCAGGCGAAAGCCAGTTCCTTAAGCTGTTCCGGGCTGGGAGCAGCCTCGGTTACTACCTGCAGTTTATCCGGCTCCATTGCATCCAGGTCCTTTTCCTGAATGACAAAACCGCCGCTTACGGTTTTTACCGTCAGCTCCTGATTTTTCTGGAGCGGGAGTTCCAGCACCCGCAGATTCTTTTTGTTCTGCATAATTTTTAAGGCCTCGTCATCATAAGCGGGAGCGATAATAACTTCCATAAACGGCTCGCTGGCCTTACGGGCAGTGGCCGCGTCGACCCTGCGGTTAAAGGCAATGATACCGCCGTAAGCGGATACCGAATCGGCGGCAAAGGCCCGGGTGAAGGCCTCCTCCAGAGTATTGGCCACAGCCGTTCCGCAGGGATTGGTATGTTTTATGATTACACAGGCAGGGTCACTGAATTCTTTTACCAGTTCCCAGGCGGCCTCGGTATCAATTATGTTATTGTAGGATAATTCCTTACCGTTCAATACTCTGGCATCGGCCAGACCGTCGCCTGGATTCATATTGCGGTAAAAACAGGCTTTCTGGTGGGGGTTTTCCCCGTAACGCAATTCGTATACTTTTTCACCGGCGAGAATAAAATTGTCATTGAAATAGCTGTTATTCAAACCCGACAGATAGCCGGCTATCATGGAATCATAGGCCGCAGTGTGGCTGAATGCCTCCAATGCCAGTTTACGCCGCATCTCCAGGCTCACTCCGCCCTTTTTCAGTTCTTCCAGCACCAGCGGGTAATGCTCAGGTTTGACTACAATAACCACATCCTGGTGATTCTTGGCCGCTGAACGTACCATGCTGGGACCGCCGATATCAATATTCTCTATAGCTTCCTCTACGGTTACTCCCGGCTTTGATATTGTTTGCCGGAAAGGATACAGGTTTACCGCCACCACATCAATCGGGGCAATCTGGTTTTCCTGCAATTGCTGCATATGCCGGGGTACATCCCGCCGAGCCAATATCCCCCCATGGATTCCCGGATGCAGGGTCTTGACCCGGCCGTCCATTATCTCGGGAAAACCGGTGATATCGGCCACCGGTTTGACCGCAATCCCTGCTTCCTGCAGAGTGCGATAGGTTCCTCCGGTGGAGATTATTTCGTAGCCCAGTTCTTCCAGACACCGGGCAAATTCCACCACCCCGTCTTTGTCCGATACACTGATAAGAGCCCGTTTCATTTATGCAACCTCCTTTTTATTAATAGCACCCAAATGCAATGGGTGGCTTTAAAATTATTATCAAGCTTGATCCTTTATGAGTAAATAGACGCAGATCAAAGCTGATTTGAAAGTATAACAGCTTTGTTTGGATGTATAAATATGCAGGAGCCGTCAGACGGAACCTGGTTGCAACACCCTGCGAAGGCGAAGCGGCGGAAGGGGGCGAGCCCCACGGATGGGGCACGAGTGACACTGAGCACGGATGCGAATTGGAACGTCCCCCTTCAGACGCGAGACAAGCAGTTGGTGTTGCCCAGGTGGAGTCTTGGCGTTGAAATATTTATGCATCCAAACTCCACGTTATAACTAATGATTTCTACCTTTCATAGGGCGGTTGCCTGCCTATGCCCTATGTATGGGTATGGCCCCCGGCCATGGGAGGAGTAATGAGTACTTTCCTGCCGTCAATGTACACCCGGCCCTGGGCCAGCAATTGGAGGGAACGCCAGTAAATTTTATGTTCCTCCCCCAGTATACGGTCAGCCAGGGTGTCGCCGGTGTCGTCCGGCAGTACCGGCACCACTGCCTGCATGATTATAGGTCCGGTATCCATACCCTTATCTACTATATGTACGGTACAGCCGCTGAATTTCACTCCGTAGTCCACCGCCTGCTGCTGGGCATGGAGGCCGGGAAATGAAGGCAGTAAAGCCGGATGGATATTAAGTATCCGGTTTTTATAGGCATCCAGCAATATTCTTCCCACCAGCCGCATATAGCCGGCCAATACCACCACGGTGACCTGATGAGCTTTTAATACCCGTACCAGCTCGGTTTCATATTCATCGCGGCTGCCAAAGGCACGGGGATCAATAAAAACGGCGTCTATGCCCTGAGCTTTCGCTTTTTCCAGAACGGGCGCGGATTCTAAATCACTGATCAATACCTTTATATCCGCATCAAGGTCGCCGCGCTTTATGGCCCGGCCCAGGGCATCGAAATTACTCCCCCGGCCCGAAGCCAGTATAGCCAGTCGTAAACGCCCGGGTGCTATAACCTGTATCATTTTATTATTACCCCTTCCAGGTCTCTGCTCACCCTTCCTATTACTATAGTCTTTTCCCCTTTACTATGCAAGCACTTTAAAGCTTTATCATAGTAATGTGGTGCAAGAGCCAGAACAAAACCGATACCCATGTTGAAGGTTCTGAACATCTCTCCCCGGGGGACCTGCCCCAGCTCGGCAATCAGGTTGAATATAGCCGGAATCTCAATAGCGCTGCCGTCAATTTCCGCCCCTAATCCTGCGGGCAGTATCCGGGCCAGATTTTCCCCCAAGCCTCCTCCGGTGATATGGGCCATGCCTCTTACCTCCACCTCTTCCAGCAGAGCCAGAACGGTTTTAACATAAATCCGGGTAGGCGTAAGCAACGCCTCTCCCAGGTTAGTACCCAGCTGCGGCACAAAACTGTCCGCCTTTAAACCGACTTTTTCCAGCAGCACTTTCCGGGCCAGGGAATAGCCGTTGGAGTGCAAGCCGGAAGACGGCAGGCCTATCAACAGGTCGCCGTCTTCTATGCTGCTGCCGTTTATAAGCCGGGAGCGCTCTACTATTCCCACCGCAAAACCGGCCAGGTCGTATTCATCCTCCCGGTAAAATCCGGGCATTTCTGCCGTTTCACCGCCAATCAAGGCACAGCCTGCCTGAACGCAGCCCTGGCTTACACCTTTGACCAAAGCTTCCACCAGAGCCGGTTCCAGCTTGCCCAGAGCGATATAGTCCAGAAAAAACAAAGGCTCGGCGCCGTGGGCCATAATATCGTTGACGCACATGGCTACCAGGTCTATACCTACACTATCATGTATCCCCATCATCTGAGCAACTTTAAGCTTGGTTCCTACCCCATCCGTACCGGAAACCAATACCGGTTCCTTATACTTTAGATTATCAAGCGCGAAGAAGCCTCCAAAAGAGCCTATATCCGCCAGTACTTCCGGTCTTTTGGTCATTTTTACCCATTTTTTTATCATGTCTATCGACTGGTTGGCGGCGTCGATATCGACCCCCGCGTCCTTATAACTCATGCCCTCGTTATTCATAAAATCAAACCTCCACAGATTCTGCCGGTATGGGATAACTGCCGCTGAAACAGGCATCACAGAAGAAAGGATAGCTTTTTTGCAGAGCGTCCCGCATTCCTTCCCGGCTGATGTAGTGCAGGCTGTCGGCCCCTATGAAATCGCAGATTTGGTCGGTATCCATATTGTTGGCGATAAGCTCTTCCCGCCGGGAAGTATCTATACCATAATAACAGGGATATTTGGTAGGAGGCGAGGCCACCACCATGTGCACCTGGCTGGCGCCTGCATTGCGCAGCATCTGTACTATTTGCTTGCTGGTAGTACCCCGCACTATGGAATCGTCCACCATAATTATGCGCTTGCCCCGTACCACTTCTTCAATCGCATTCAGCTTTAATTGCACCCCCAGTTCCCGCATCTGCTGAGTAGGCTGAATAAAGGTGCGTCCCACATAACGATTTTTCATCAGGCCTTCTTCAAAAGGCAAGTCGGCCTCTTCCGCATATCCCAGCGCTGCCGAGGTTCCGGAATCAGGCACGGAAATAACTAAATCCGCGTCAATCCCGCATTCCCGGGCGAGCTGACGCCCCACACTGCGCCGGGCCTGGTAAACGTTGATGCCGTCAATGGTGCTGTCAGGGCGGGCAAAATAGATGTATTCAAAAACGCAATGAGCCTCCCGGGGGGAATTGATGACCTGCTGCGACCGCATACCATCTTTATCAATTACGATAATCTCGCCCGGGTTCACATCCCGGACAAACTTGGCCCCGATGGTATCCAAAGCGGCCGATTCCGAAGCAAGAACATGGTTGCCGTTTAAATTGCCGATACACATGGGTCTTATTCCCATCTGGTCACGAACGCCCACTAAACGGTCCTCGGTCATTATAACCAGGGCAAAGGCTCCCTTCATGTCTATCATGCACTTGGCTAAGGCATCCTCCATCTTGTCCTGGGAGTAACGAGCCAATAAATTGGCTACTATTTCGGTATCGGTAGTAGTTTGAAAAACCGAGCCATAAGTGGCCAGGCGTTTTTTTAATTCCACCGTGTTTACCAGATTGCCGTTATGAGCCAGGGCGACCATCCCGTTAAGGTAATGAAAAACCAGGGGCTGCGCGTTTACCAATCCGCTCTCCCCGGTAGTGGAATAGCGTACATGACCGATGGCGATATGTCCTTTTAAATCTTCCAGATGTTGAGCATTAATTACTTCCGACACCAGGCCCACGCCCTTGTAGAGATTGATTCTGCGGCCATTGGAAACAGCTATGCCCGCACTTTCCTGCCCCCGGTGCTGCAGAGCATATAACCCGTAAAAGGTGGTGCGGGCGGCGTCAATATCGTTCTCCGGGTTGTTTAAAAAAATACCGAACACACCGCATTCATCTTTGAATTTACCCTCTATTTCATGCAGCATTCTATGGCCTCCCCCCATATTTTACCGGCCTGCTCCAGACTCAACCGGATTACTTCTTTTTTGGCGCATTTTAAAACCATATCTTCACCCTTCACTTCCCCCAGTACCTGAATTCCAATGCCGTACTGGCCGGCTTTTTCCTTTACGGCTATCATCTGGTTATCTTTAAAACTGACTACTACCCGGCCCGGAGCCTCAGAGAACAGTATTCCATCCAGGGGCCGACCGTTATCAGTCACTTGGATCTCGAAGCCCTTCTGCCCTTTCAGGGCTGATTCAGCCAGAGCAACGGCCAAACCGCCATCGGATATGTCATGGCAGGAACATAGTACCCCTTCCCGGATAAGCTCCAACAGAAGCTCAATCAGCCGCTTCTCTTCATCCAGATCAGCCACCGGTACGGCTCCGCTTTCCACTCCATGACAGCGGTACAGGTACTCGCTGCCCCCCAGTTCATCACGCCGGCGGCCCAGCATTACTATAATGTCGCCTTCCTGCTTGAAGCCCATGTCGCAGCGATGCTCTATGTCGTTTATGAGCCCAACCATGCCTATTACCGGAGTGGGATAAATAGCCCCGGCCGCAGTTTCATTGTACAGACTGACATTGCCGCTTACTACCGGAGTATCCAGTACCCGGGCGGCTTCGGCCATTCCCCGGATAGCGTTTTTCATCTGCCAGTAGATATGCGGTTTCTCCGGGCTGCCAAAGTTTAAACAGTTGGTCAGAGCCAGGGGCCGGGCGCCCACACAGGCCAGGTTGCGGGCTGCCTCACAAACGGCCAGCTTACCTCCCTGATAAGGGTCCAAATAAACCAGGCGGCTGTTGCCATCAGTAGTCATAGCAACTCCCTTGGCAGTACCTTTCACCCGCAGCACCGCCGCATCGCCATCTCCTGGAACTACAGCGGTATTGGTCATTACCTGGTAATCATACTGGGTGTAAACCCACCTTTTGCTGGCTATACTGGGTGTGCCCAGCAGTTCCTCCAAAGCCTTCTGATAGCTGTAAGGCGGCAGGGAGTCGGGATTAAAGCTCCTGTATTCCCGGTAATAGGGGGGTTCCTCCCCTACCCGGGTGTAGACCGGACAACCTCCGGTCAGGGATTCTACCGGCACTTCGCCGGCCAGCCGCTCTCCCTCAAATACCCTGAACATGCCGCTGTCGGTTACCTGCCCTATAACGGTGGCATCCAATCCCCATTTAGCAAATATCTCTTTGATTCTCTGTTCCTTACCCTGACGGGGTACAATCAACATTCTTTCCTGGGATTCGGAGATCATGACCTCATAAGGAGTCATTCCTTTTTCCCGGCGCGGGACCCGGAGTACGTCGATTTCCACTCCCATCCCCTTTTTACCGGCGGTTTCAGCTATGGAGCTGGTCAGGCCCGCTGCTCCCAGATCCTGCATCCCGGCCACCAGGTCTTCCTGGATAAGTTCCAGGCAAGCCTCTATCAAGAGCTTCTCCATAAAGGGGTCGCCTACCTGAACCGATGGTCTTTTCTCCCGGGAGCTCTCCGATAATTCTTCGGAAGCGAAGGTAGCCCCGTGAATGCCGTCCCGGCCGGTCTTAGCCCCTACCATCATAATCGGGCTGCCGGCTTCACTGGCTACCGCCAGGGCTATTTCGTCTATGTTAACCAGGCCGACACACATGGCGTTGACCAGAGGATTTCCTTTATAACTGGGGTGAAAATATACCTCTCCGGCAACCGTGGGTATGCCCAGACAGTTACCGTAACCGGCTATACCTGCCACCACCCCGGCAAATAGTTCCCTTACCTGGGGGTCGTCCAGTTCTCCGAAACGCAGGGAATTCAATAAGGCAATAGGACGGGCCCCCATGGTAAAGATATCCCTGACAATTCCGCCTACCCCGGTTGCCGCTCCCTGATAGGGTTCAATGGCCGAGGGATGGTTATGACTTTCGATTTTAAAAACCAGGGCCTGGCCATCGCCTATATCCACCACTCCGGCGTTTTCCCCCGGGCCCTGAATTACCTGAGGCCCCTCGGTAGGGAACTGCTTTAGCAGGGGGCGGGAATTCTTGTAGCCGCAATGCTCAGACCACATGACCGCCCACATGCCTAATTCCAGATAGTTGGGTTCCCGCCCCATAATGGTTTTTATCTGTTCGTATTCCTCCTCCGGCAGGCCCATCTCTTGATAGCTCAATTCTCTCATTTAACCCTCGCCTCCTTCAGCCAGTTGATCATGGAAGCAAATATCCGGCAGCCGTCAGTCCCGCCCAGCACATGTTCGGCACACCTTTCCGGATGAGGCATCATACCCAGGACATTGCCTTCCCGGTTGATTATGCCGGCAATATTGGCCTGAGAGCCGTTGGGGTTATATTCTTCCCCTTCCTCGCCGCCGGGGCCGCTGTAGGTGAATACTATCTGACGATTACGTTCAAGTTCCTCCAGGGTCGCGGGGCCGCAATAATAATTGCCTTCACCATGGGCCACCGGTACCCGGATAAGTTCGCCTTCCTGCAATTGATTGGTAAAGGGGGTGCCGCTGCGTTTCACTTTCAGGTATACGGTGTCACAGACAAAGCGCAGGCTTTTATTTCTAAGCATGGCTCCGGGCAACAGCCCTGCCTCCAGCAGGATCTGGAAGCCGTTGCAGATCCCGATCACCAGACCGCCCCGGCGGGCAAAATCCACCACTGCCGGCATAATTGGAGAGAACCGGGCTATAGCACCGGTTCGCAGATAATCGCCGTAGGAAAAGCCACCGGGCAGAATCAGGGCGTCATAGCCCTTCAGGTTTTCCTCTTTATGCCATACATAGTCCACTTCCTGTCCCATAACATTCTTTACTGCATGGTAACAATCGGCGTCGCAATTGGACCCGGGAAATACCACCACCGCAAATTTCATTTTTTATTCGCCCTCCAGTTCCACCCGGAACTTTTCTATAACCGGGTTGGCCAGGAGTTTATCGCTCATTTCCTCCAGTTCCCGAACTGTCTTTTTCGGATCTGAGCCCTGCAGCCATATTTCAATATACTTGCCCATCCGAACCTCATCCACATTGTCGTAGCCCAGCAGATGGAGGGACTTCTTCACTGCCTCTCCCTGAGGATCAAGCACTCCTTCCTTAAGAGTGACATAAATGCTGGCCTTCATATTGCAAATTCCTCCTTGGCGTGCTATTTATTATTTGCTTAAAACTCTTTCCAGTCTTTTAACCACTTCCCGGTAGGCTTCTTCTTCACCGCCTAAGTTGCGGCGGAAACGATCCTTGTCCAGTTTCTCCAGGCTGTCTTTATCCCATAGCCGGCAGCTGTCAGGTGAGATTTCATCCCCCAGAAGGATTTCTCCCTGGGAAATACCGAACTCCAGCTTAAAATCAACCAATATGATTTCAGCCCTGGCAAAAAGCTCGCTCAGAACGGCATTTGTCTGTAATGCCTGGCGATAAATATCCTCCAGTTGTTCGGAGCTGGCCCAGCCCAGAACCCGGGCATGGAAATCATTCACCAAAGGATCATGCAGACTATCATCCTTGTAATAGAGTTCGACAACAGGGCTTTTAAGTACTTCGCCTTCTTCACGCCCCAGGCGCTGCGCCAGACTGCCGGCTATACGATTACGAACCACTACTTCCAGGGGTATCATCGCCAGCTTTTTCACCCGTACCCGGCGGTCGTCAATTTCCTCCACCAGATGGGTCTTGATGCCATGTTTTTCTAAGTTTTGGTATAAGAGGCAGGAGATACGTTTGTTCATTATACCTTTGTCTTTGATAATTGCGCGTTTGGTCCCATCAAAGGCAGTGGCTTCATCCTTATAAGCCATAAGAACAATTTCAGGATCATCGGTGGCAAAGATCTGTTTAGCTTTTCCTTCGTAGAGAAGTTCACCCTGCTGCATAAAAGCCCTCCTATCTTTATTCTTCCAGCCCGCAACGTCTGAATATATAGTCCACCTGAGCGGTGTATAAGCTCAGGTCAAATACCGGTTCCAGTTCCTCCGGGGTAATAAACTGCATTATTTCCGGGTCATTTAATATCAGCTGCTTAAAATCAAGACGTTCCCGCCAGCTGCGCATGGCATTACGCTGTACCAGCCGGTAGGCCTCCTCCCGCAACAGTCCTTTGCCCAGCAGGGCCAGCATCAATTCCTGGGAGAAAACCAGCCCCCGGGTTTTATTAATATTATCCAACATATTATCTTCATATATTAAAAGGCCGGATACCACATCCGTAAATTTATCCAGCATGTAGTCCAAAAGAATACAGCTGTCGGCTATGATAACCCGCTCCACCGAGGAATGGGTGAGGTCCCGTTCATGCCAGAGGGCGACATTTTCCAGCGCCGCCACTGCATGGCCCCGAATTACCCGGGCCAACCCGGCTACTCTTTCACTCACCATAGGATTACGCTTATGCGGCATGGCGGAAGAGCCCTTCTGTCCCTGGCGAAAGGGTTCCTCCACCTCCAGGATTTCAGTACGCTGCAGGTTTCTGATCTCAGTAGCCATCTTTTCCAGAGAACTGGCGATCACCGCCAGGGTAGTTATAAACTGGGCATGGCGGTCACGCTGGATTATCTGAGTGGAAACCGGACAGGGCTTGAGCCCCAATTGGTGACAGACATATTCCTCCACCCGGGGATCAAGGTGGGCAAAATTCCCCATCGCCCCGGAGATGGCGCCATAGGATATCATCTCCCGGGCTTGTTTTAATCTTTCCGTATTCCTGCCCAGTTCATCATACCATAAGGCCATTTTCAGTCCAAAGGTAGTGGGTTCTCCATGAACGCCGTGGGAACGCCCTATATTCAAGGTATATTTGTACTTTCTGGCTTTTTCCCCCACCTTTGTCCTCAGGATTTGAATCCGGTCAAGAATCATCCCGGCCGAGTCCCGCATCTGCAAGGCCAGGCCGGTGTCCAGAATATCCGATGAAGTCATGCCTATGTGAATGTATCTGGATTCGTCGCCCACATTCTCAGCCACTGCAGTTAGAAAGGCTATAACATCATGATTTACCTCGGCCTCAATTTCCCGGCAACGTTCCCTGTCAAACCGGGCTCTGCTTTTAATTACGGCAACTGCCTCCGCCGGAATCTTCCCCAGGCGAGCCCACCCCTCACAGGCGGCAATCTCAATCCGGAGCCAGTTATTCAGTTTGGTTTCTTCCGACCAGATCTGGCCCATCGCGGGAAGGGTATAGCGCTCTATCATCAGCGGGCCTCCTTGTCCTTAAGGTAAGCTTGGGCGCCTATGGCTTTCAGCTTTTTATCTTTGGCCAGAACTTCGTCCGCCATGCGGGAGCGATATTCCTGCATGCGGGCCTGCAGGCTCCCATCGCTGAGGCCCAGAATCTGCAAAGCCAGCAGGGCCGCATTGGCACTGCCGTTGATAGCCACGGTAGCAACCGGAATGCCCCGGGGCATCTGTACTATGGAATAAAGCGAGTCCACACCGGAAAGAGTACTGGTTTTAATCGGTACCCCGATTACCGGTAAAATGGTATAGGCGGCAATAACTCCAGGAAGGTGGGCTGCTCCCCCGGCGCCGGCGATGATAACTTTTATCCCCCGGGCCGACGCTGCAGCCGCGTAACTGGCGGTCTGTTCCGGCAAGCGGTGAGCGGAGCAGATGGTCATTTCGCAGTCCACCCCAAAGCTGGCCAATATGTCGGATGCCTCCCGCATAATACTCAAATCAGAATCACTACCCATTATAATCCCTACCGCAGGCATTTTAACTCCTCCTCATTTTGTTTTGGGTGCGGACAATGTTTTCTAATCTTTCCGCATCTAATCTGCTTGCCCTCTTAAATAGCAGAAGGCTCGAAAATTAAAAAGCCCCGGCCGGTAAGGTTCCTAACCGAAACCTCTCCGCCTGGGCTTTTATCCCTATACGGTGTAGTGCTTGACAGCACCTGTGCCACTTGGACCAGTCCATGTCCTGCATGCGGAACCCTAGACACACTTTCGTGTTTCTACTATTTATCATTACATCATGATATTAGCAAAGCTTATTGGGCGTGTCAACTTAAAGGAGGGTAAGATAAACGGCTTTTTTCAAGGCTGTTTTCATTCTTTTCCCTGAAGGGCCTGAGTCAATTCCGCTATTTCTTTTCGGGCCAGATCGTCCCGGCCGGCCAGCGCTTCCAGATGATGCTGCATTTCGTGCAAAACCGTATCCATAATCTCCTCTTGCCAGCAATCCTCGGGGGCATCCCCCAGCACTTCGGCAAAAGAGCCGTAATAAAACAGGATGAAACAGCCGATGCCGTCCTCTACATATTCTCCCAATATATAGTACTCGCCTTCACGCTTCTTCTCCCGGCGTAAGTTGAAACCACCGGTCAAGCTGCCGAGAAAACGGAGTGGAATCCGGTCTACGGCTTGATCCAGCATAGTCGCAAACTTATCAAAAGAAGGTTGGGCCATTAAAATCACTCACTTAAAGATGATCTTACAGATTTCGCTTCAAGATCTGCAAATCCCTGCCGCCCCTTTGAGTTTTATCACTGTCCGGTTGCTTCCCGCAGCGGTAAGGCCTATTGCGGCTAATAAGCGGAAGCGGTTCTACAGTTCCTGCAGCCGGGATTTTAAGCGGTTAAGCTCTTCATGCAGCAGTTGGGCTTCATTACGAATTTCTTCATCCTCCAGACAGGATAAGAAGGCAAAATCCGTTTCCTTCTCCAATTCATCCAGCCGGGCCAGCAAACCTTCAGCCAGGTATTTAATCAAGTCTTCCACCGCTTCCCCCCCTTTTTCTCTTCGGTCAGGAAGATAGGAATTAATGCCCCTGATATCGGCATTACGTTTATACAATCGGGTAAACGCCACGTTCACAGCAAAATCTCTCCTCGTCTCGTTTTCACTGATTTTTACCCTGCGTCCGTGAATTTATACCCGTTTCAGGTACTAATTGTTCTATATGCAGTGATAGTAAATTTTATGATATGGCGTAATAATAGTTGAACAAAGCTATAATTATAAAAAAGGAGTTAGCGAAAGGATGGATAAGGAGATGAAAATAAAGAGCAGCCTTCTGGTCTTTATGCTGAGCCTGCTGCTGGTAGCAACGGCACTGGGCGGATGTAAATTTACCAGCCAGGGTGATCCTGATACTAATAAAAACCCCGGTGCCGATCAACCCCAGACGGTTACTATTGAGGCCGCCTTATATTTCAGCGATGATCAGGCCGAATACCTGGTGCCGGAGAAGCGTACCCTGAAAATTAAAGAGGGGGACGATGAGCTTCTGGCCAGCAAGATAGTTGAGGGGCTTATAGCCGGACCCGAGAGCAAGGATCTGCAACCTACGATTCCAGCTGAAAGTAAACTCTTATCACTGAAGATCAGTAATGGCATCGCCGATGTAAATTTCAATGACGCACTTAAAAGCAACCATCCGGGCGGAAGCGCGGGAGAAACCATGACCCTGTATTCACTCATAAACTCTTTGACCGAGATCAGTTCCATCGACAAAGTGCAGCTATTGATCGAAGGCAAGAAAGTGGAAACCCTGGCCGGGCACATGGATACTTCCGAACCTCTGGAAAGAAACACAGATATCATCAAAAAATAAACCATAATAGAGGATTTCGAAGTTTAAAGAGGGAATATAGGAGCCATGGATAAGCTCAATCCATTTAACTTTATTTTAAAGAGGTGGATTAATGGCAAAAACTGATTTCCAGGTTATATTCTGGGGGGTACGAGGGTCGATTCCCGTACCTGGCCCGGATACCCTGAAATACGGAGGCAACACCTCCTGTGTGCAAGTGCAGATCAGGAAACGCCTGTTTATTTTTGATGCCGGCAGCGGAATATACAGTTTGGGGCGCGAGTTGATCAAAAACGGTGAAAAGCTTAGCGGCGATATTTTTATCACCCACACCCACTGGGACCACATCCAGGGTTTTCCCTTCTTTTCTCCGGCCTTTATCAAGGGCAACCATTTCCGTCTTTATGGTCAGAGCAAAACCGACGCCACCTTCTCCGAGCTTATGGCCGGACAAATGGCATATCAGCATTTCCCCATCAGCCTGGACCAGATGGGGGCTGAAATCGACTTCCGCGAGCTTGACAGCGGGGTTCACCTGGAATTGGGAGACGGAATCAGTCTTGACACCATAGTTAATAACCATCCCAACGGCGGTCTCTCCTATCGCCTGGACTGCCAGGGGCGCTCATGCTGCTATGTCACCGATACCGAGCACTATCCGGAGATTGACCAGGAATTATGCCGGTTTGTGCATAATTCCGACCTGGTTATATATGACACTCATTTTACCGATGACGAATACCCTAATTACATCGGTTGGGGGCATTCCACCTGGCAGGAGGGAATAAAGCTGGTCCAGGCTGCAGACGCTAAGCGGCTGGTACTTTTCCATCATGCCAATTTTCGCAGTGACAACGAAATGGAAGAAATCGAAAAGCAGGCCCAGGCTCGTATGAGCAGTTGTGTTGCCGCACGTGAAGGAATGGTGATCAATCTTTGAAAATTTATACTTCGGAAATTCTGCAACAGGTAGAGGATATTATCAGTATAGGAATCGCACTTTCTGCGGAAAAGGACCGCAACCGGCTTTTGGAGAAGATTGTCACTGAAGCCAGGCGAATAACCAATGCCGATGCCGGGACTCTATACCTCTGTGAGGGTGATTGCCTCAGCTTCACGATTATGCAGAATGAGAGCATGAATACTTTCCGGGGCGGGGAGGGCCACCCGATCGACCTTCCTCCGGTTCCCATGAAGATGGAGAATATATCCGCCTATGTGGCTATTACGAAAAAAAGCGTAAACATCCCCGACGTCTACCAGGCTGAAGAATTTGATTTTTCCGGCCCCCGCAAATTTGACGAGGCTACCGGCTATAAAACCCTGTCCATGCTGGTCATTCCCCTGGAGAACCATGAAGGTACGGTTATAGGGGTACTCCAGCTCATAAATGCCCGCGATGCAAAAGGCGAGCTAATTCCTTTTGCCCAATACTTTGAGCATGTTATCAGTTCCCTCGCCTCCCAGGCTGCTATTTTTCTTACCAATATGCAATTATTAAACGACATTGAAAACCTGTTTAATTCCTTCGTGGAGGTTATGGCCACGGCTATAGATTCGCGTACCCCTTATAACGCCAATCACACCCGACGGGTGGCCCTGCTGGCGGGAGAACTGGCCCGAGCCATCAATCAGGAACAGTTAAATCAAGGGGAACCGCCTTCCTTTAGTGCAGACCGGATTGCCCAACTGGTTATGGCCGGGTGGCTCCACGATATCGGTAAAATTGCTACTCCCCTGGAGGTTATGAATAAATCCACCCGCATTGAGCGTCAGTTGGAGCTGGTTATGCAGCGCTTTGACTACATCTATGCCGCCCGGAAGGCGGAATATCTGGAAGAAAAGCTGCTGCTGCCGGGCCCCAGCGAAGAGTTGGAGAAGTGCTGGCAAGCGGAACAGGACTATCTTAAAGAAGCCCGGGAACTGGTCTTAAAGTGTGATAATCCTTCAACTTTCATTGATGCCGAATTAAAAGAAAAAATACAGGAGGTAGCATCCCGGACTTATCAGGACCGGGACGGCACGCTGCAACCCTGGTTAAAGGAGGAGGAACTGACCTCCCTCAGCGTGGTCAAAGGCACCCTGACCGATGCCGAACGCCGCATCATGGAAGACCACGTAACGGTAACCGCCAGAATGCTGGACAAAATACCATTTATCCGCAAATTAAAAGATGTCCCCTATTTTGCCTCCATCCATCATGAGCACCTGAACGGGAAGGGCTATCCCCATGGGCTTAAGGGAGAGGAGATTCCCACCGAGGGCCGCATACTGGCCCTGGTCGATGTCTTCGATGCTTTGACCGCCGACGACCGCCCTTACAAAAAAGCCATGCCTCTGGAACAGGCCTTAAAAATCCTGGGATTCATGGTTAAAGACGACCAGCTTGACGGAACTCTGTTGGATATCTTCAGCAGGAACAAGGTGTGGGAGAAAATTGAAGGGTAATATGGATTCAGCGCTAATTTCACCTTCACGTTCCTCCGCTACAAACTTCTCAGCTATCCAGGCTCTTGCCGCTATGGGTAGTTTTTTCCCGGCAACTTTGCCGATGATTTATCGGAGCTTAGATTCCCACTCGTCCTGTTTGAAGCCGACCAGGACGAAGCCGTCGCCCACAAGGATAGGGCGCTTGACCAGCATGCCGTCCGTGGCGAGCAAGGACAATTGCTCGTCCTCGCTCATGGTTGAGAGTTTGTCCTTAAGGGCCAGAGCCTTGTATTGCAGGCCGCTGGTATTGAAGAAGCGCTTCAGAGGGAGCCCGCTGGCTGCGTACCATTGCCGCAGCTCCGTCTCCGACGGATTATCCAGCTTGATGTCGCGGAAAGTATAAGCGGCGCCGATTTGGTCCAGCCACGCCCGCGCCTTCTTGCAGGTGGTGCATTGGGGATAACAGACAAATAACATCAGATTTTTTCCTCCTTGCTGGCTATGATAAATTCAATTGGGTGCTGGATGAGCGCCGCTGTTTCTTCGGGCGTTTTGCCCTGAGCGAGGAAGCGTCTGGCGATAACCGCCATGCTCTCCCCTATTTCAATGATGTGCCCATCCGGATCATAGATGCGGGCGACGCGCTGCTTCCATTCATGCGTCTTAGGCGGGTGCACCTGCTCTACATTGAAGGCCGCAAGCCTTTCGAGGAAGGCATCGAAATCCTCAACTTCGAAGTAGAGCTCCATATTGTGGGAGCGCTCCACAACCGATTCTTTCGGCAAATCGCAGAGCCACGCAAAATCCTGCTGGATGGCGAACCCTGCGGAGAAAGTGACGTTCCGTCCCAAATCCATTGCCACTGTCAGGCCAAACAGCTCACCGTAAAATTTCTTGGACGCTTCCACGTCTTTCACTGCCAGCAGCGGCAGCTTGTATCCGAGTTTCATTGTTTTCTCCTTATTTGTGCTGATGATAGAACGCCTTAAGCTCGGCCTTCACCTCCGGATCAAGGCTGTGCCAGCGTACGCCCCGGATCGCCCCTTCCAGCGCCGACAGGCGCATGAGGCAGGCGGAGGGGTCGAAGGCCAGAATGCGCAGCCATGCCTCGCGGCTGCCGACTTGTTTCAGTTCCTCTACCGTGCCGATTCCGGCCTCATGGAGCTGATGCTCCAACTTGCGGCCGATGTTGGGCAGGCTTTGCAGTTCTTCCATATTTACGCCTCCTTCACCGGTACGCGCAGCACCGTTTTTAGCTTTGCCGGATCGCCCCTGCGCGGATCGGACAGATAAATCTCATGGTGGCGGCGGTTGTCTCCGATGTCGTTGATGAGACCATTAGCCTCAATAAACGCCTCCATTTTCGCCACCGTCGCCGGTTCGTCATCGTAAGGACCGATGTGCATACACTGGACGCACAACCCCTCGTCCAGCGTTTCCAGCCGGGCAGGAGAAAAGTCGATGTCTTTTTTTCTCCGCGCCTCGGCGCACGCCCAGGCAAAAACTTCCGGCGTCACAAACTCCGGCTGGCGGATCATGGATACCCAGCAGAAATCGCTCTTGCGGGAGTAATCAACGCCTGCCAAGCCGTCGGCCATCCACCACAGTCCCTCCAGCGGCGGCACGACATAGTCAAAGTAGCCCTCCGGAGCGCTGCCGCTCATTTTACTCATCTTGATAGTGTAGCTGAGAGTGTAGAGCAGACCGACGGCGTTTGTGTAGGCCCCGTCCTCTTCGTTGGGGTCGCCGGTACCTTCCACCATGATAAACTTCATGGGTGGCACCAGTATTTTCACCGGCTTAGATTTAGGCACGTACAGGTCTTTATATTTCTTTTTGTAATCCAGCTTATCGCTCATCCCACTCCGTCCTTCCAATTCCACCACTTAAGTTTTTCCGGGTCATGCCGCTGGTTGGCGGCATAGTAAACAGCACAGCGGTAAACATAGAGCACACAGCGATCAAGCTGCAGGCCGCGTTCCATACAGTCGCGCCGATACATTTCCTCCGGGTCGGCGTTTTTGAGAGAGGCTATGGTAGGATACCCCAGCCTGATCAAATCCTTTTCCGTCTGCTTCCCCACTCCGGGGATGTTTTGAAGTTCGGTCTTTTGCATGGCGGACCCTCTCCCTTCTTAGGCTTTCCGCACTTCCGGATGTTATACCGGATTGCGGCACATGCAGAATCTGCTGTCATCATTCGAACCGTAATGCGGTTTACAGAAATTGTCCGGCAGCATACAGCTTTTCCGCAAGGCAGTAATCCCTGATTTTCAGTGGTCCCAAATCGACAGCACCGGTATCATCAAGATCTTTTCCGCCTCAGGGCGGTATCGTAGACCACCCTGGTCGCATCGTCAAAGCAAACCATGGTGACCTGGCGGACAAGTCCGGCATGCTCCAGAAATGCCAATATTTCTTTCACAGCAATGGCAGCGGCTTTATCCAGCGGAAAGCGGTAGGCCCCGGTGCTGATGGAGGGAAAAGCCACAGTGCGGCAGCCGTTTTGCTCCGCCAGCCGCAGGCAGCTGCGGTAGCAGGAAGCCAGCAGCTCCGGCTCGTTCTTATGACCACCCCGCCAAATGGGGCCGGGCGTATGAATCACATACTTGGCCGGCAGATTGTACCCGGCGGTGATCTTGGCCTGACCGGTTTCGCAGCCGTGCAGCGTCCGGCATTCCTTAAGCAGCTCCGGTCCCGCCGCCCGGTGGATGGCTCCGTCCACACCGCCCCCGCCCAGCAGCGAGGTGTTGGCGGCGTTCACAATGGCATCCGCCGCCCAGGTCGTGATATCTCCTTTGACAATTTGCAAACTCAGCCTGACCACCTCTTTCCATCCCGGCGGGTTCCCTGGTAAAACAATGGATTTTCCAGCAACAGAACAGGCACATGAGATTCACCATGGCACTGTTATGTTTAATTATTTATTTGTCTTTTTGTGGTTGGTGCGTCCGAGGATGTAGTCGACGCTTACACCGTAAAAGTCGGCTAAGGCACACAGAACAGACGGCGGCACCATTCTCTGTCCGCTTTCGTAATAAGCATACGTCCGTTGGGAAACACCGATGGCCGCCCCACCCTTTCCTGGGTCAAATCATGGTCTTCCCGCAAACTGCGGATTCGTGCGTATGCCTGGATATTTTTATCGGTAAGGCTTTTTTTCATTGGTCAGCCCTACCAAATAATCAATGCTTGTCTCATAGAACTGGGCAAGCTTGATGAGTGAAATACTTGGTATATCCAATGCTCCGCTTTCGTAACGGGAATATGTTGTTTGGCTGATATTCAACATATCAGCCAGTTCCTGTTGAGTTAAATCCCGGTCGTCCCGTAAATCCCTGAGTCGTTGGTACATTAAAATCACCCCAACGACATTGTATTTTATGCAATAAACGCATATTGATATTTATGCGTTTTTCGCATAAAATGATGTTACAGAAAAAACTAAGTTACACAAAATGCTAAAAAATGCCGAACTAAGAGAGATCCGTGAATCATTCAACCAGGATCTTGTTAGAGCATTAATTTAGTTAGATTTTTCCATGGTTTTTTCGTAGCTTTCGACGCAGTCGCGAATGAGAATCAAAATCTGACTGTTAGCGGAAAGCCCTTCATAATCTGCCACAACGTGCAGCTTGTTCGATAATTTCTCGTCAATCCGTATAGAAAGGCTTTTTGGTAGCCACAAAATCACTCCCAAATAATATATTATGTATTCATTTTAAGTGCTTTATGTGTTACAACGGGCATGCGGATATAAAATATCTCAATTATGTTAAAGGGGTGTGGTTTATGCCGGATTACAAAAAGATGTATGCAAAACTATTCAACAAGGTAACCGATGTCATTGAACAGTTGCAGCAGGTGCAGCGGGAGACGGAGCGCATGTACATAGACAGCCCCGAACCTGAGCTCATCGTTATTGAGCCCAAGACAGACGACGATCCCGAACCATAAAAAATCCGCTCCGGCAGGAGCGGAGGGATTGGAATCAGCCAATACGGTATTCGTTTTTATTTCTCCATATTATACCACGCCTTTTCCTTGCCGAAGAATTGCCGATGTCCAGGGAATGGGCTGGCCAGAAACAAAAAGCTAGGGGCCGAGGACTTGCAGAAATGCCATTAAGGAGATGAGACAGTGGCTTTTACTATAATAGAGAAGAAATAAATGCCATTGCCAGAAAATATGCCGAAATGGTCAAAAAGGAAATCCCTTCGGTGGAATCAATTTATCTGTTCGGCTCCCAGGTCAGCGGAAACCCTGGGCAGGACAGAGATATCGACATTGCCGTGATTTCAGATGGTTTTGGTGAGGATATCATTGAGGAAACTCTGAAACTTATGAGGATTCGAAGAAAAATTGATACCAGAATAGAACCGCATCCGTTAAGAAAAGACAACCCTTTTGTTAACGATATAATAGCCGGCGGCTTAAGAATAGGGTAGTTTGCTTATTTTAGAAAACTTCCTTGGGTGTAAAATAAGTGATACCCGAGCGGAGGGATTGGAATCAGCAAATACGGTATTTGTTTTTATTAGCATACTTTTGCCCTGACAACAATCCTAATGCCTCAAACTTCAAAACAAATCCTCTAACAGTCGCATAGGCCGCATTCCCAAAATCCCGTTCCAGCTGCTTGGTAGAAAATTCACCCGTGCCATAGGCCGACAAAACGAAGTTCCACAAATCGCGCTCTTTCTCAGTAATCTTTCCTTCGTCCAACAGCTTTTGGAATATTGAGAACGTATCGCTCTTTGGCTTTTCCGTTTCCAGTCGGTTATAGACATTTTCAATAAAGTACACCAAGAATGGAGTTACATCTATAATGCCGCTGATTTTGGCGTTCTGTTCCGTAAGCGAATAAGCCTTGTAGTAGCTTTTTTGACTATCCTTGATATGGCTGGAAAATGGAACATACAGGGCCGATGAATAACCCTGCTGCACCAGATACCATAGATGAACCAGCCTGGCGGTTCGCCCGTTGCCATCAAAGAAGGGATGCAGATATCCGATATAAAAATGGATAATGGCGGCTTTGAGCAAATCGTTGATTCCATCTTTACGATTGATAAAATCCATCAACTGCGCCATATATTCAGGCAACTGAGTATGATGCAATCCTTGATGCTCCACCTTGCTGCCCATGATAAAAACATCGCCATGACGATACATTTTGCCAGGCAGGAGCTGCTGGTTTTCTTCATCAAGGAAATCACCCACCGTTATTTGGTATAGCTGATGCAGATTTATCTCTGTGATTTTATTCTCCGGATCAGCTATAAATTCCAATCCTTTTTTCATGCCGTAGATCCGGTTTTCGCTCTCTCCGGCAGGAGCATATCCATTGAGGATTTTTCGGATGCTGTCGCGGGAAGATTCAATATTTTCAATAATAAGAGTGGAATGGATCTCGTCCTCCATCGCCTTGATACCAAATGCGGCTGCGCTGCTTTGGGGGGAGAGCAGCAATTTCAGCGCACCCATGCCGACTTTGGTTACATTCTCTAAATAAACGAGTTTCTGGCCGGAAAAATCCCGGAGCGGGATAACTGTGTACATGGTGCTTTTCAGCAGCTCAATAAAATCCGCGACATCTTCAACACAATATTTATACTGTATTTTCTGCAAGTCGTATAATTTTTTATCGGCAATCATAGCAGCAAATAATTTAGCATCCACATTAACACCCCCAGCAGTAGCAATTAGTATCATTATATATCAGTATATCACCCATATTATTCCATTTCAATCCTTCTTAGGTACGCTCTCAAAAATATCAAAGCCGGGAACCCGTATGATTACAGGCTTCCGGCTTGTACTTACTGTTTACACTCAGCCAATCTATGCAAAGACTAAAATAAACGGTACGTTTTTAGTACGCTTTTGGCAACAGAAAATCTGTAACCATCTTGAATGCTAGGTTACAGGCTTTTGTTTCCTACTCCCACTCAATCGTTCCCGGCGGTTTACTGGTGATGTCGTAGGCTACCCGGTTGACCCCGTCCACTTCGTTCACGATACGGCGGGCCATGATGTCCAGCAGTTCCCAGGGCAGCTGCGCCACTTCCGCGGTCATGGCGTCATCACTGACTACGGCCCGGATAATTATAGGATAGGCATATGTGCGGGCGTCGCCCATCACTCCTACGCTCCTTACCGGAGGCAGCACCGCAAAAGCCTGCCATATCTCCTTATCCAGCCCGGCTTTATGGATCTCATCCCGGACGATGGCGTCAGCTTCCCGCAGTATATCCAGTTTTTCTTTGGTTACCTCTTCCAATACCCGTACCCCCAGGCCCGGGCCGGGGAAGGGCTGCCGCCAGAGGATTTCCGGAGAAATGCCCAGTTTTTCGCCGATTATACGCACCTCGTCCTTAAACAGCAAGCGCAAAGGTTCCAACAGTTTAAAATCCATGTCCTCCGGCAGGCCGCCCACATTATGGTGGCTCTTTATAGTCTGGGCGGTGCGGGTGCCGCTCTCAATAATGTCCGGATAGATAGTGCCTTGCACCAGGTAATCAATTGCGCCCAGTTTGGCTTTTTCCTCTTCGAATACCCGGATAAATTCTTCACCGATTATTTTACGCTTCCGTTCCGGGTCGGTAACCCCATGCAAACGGGTCAGAAAACGGTCGGCCGCAGGTGCAAAAACCAGGTTCATTTTCATCTTTTCCTTAAAGGTGGCTATGACCTGCTCCGATTCATCCTTGCGCATCAGACCGTTATCCACATATACGCACACCAGCTGATCTCCCACGGCTTTATGCACCAGGGTTGCCGCCACGGACGAATCCACCCCGCCGCTGAGAGCGCAGAGCACTTTCTGGCTGCCCACCCTGGCCTTGATATCAGCAACCGTTTCCGCTATTAAATCATTCAGGTTCCAGTCTCCTTTGAGTCCTGCCACCTGGTATAAGAAGTTGCGCAATATATCCATACCATGAGCGGTATGTTTTACTTCGGGATGAAACTGTACCCCGTAAAGGCCCCGGGCGGAATCACTCATAGCGGCGATGGAGCAATTATCCGTACTGCCGCTGACCTTGAACCCCGGAGGAACACTGCTGATGGCATCGCCATGACTCATCCAGGCCTGCATTTGGTCGGGTATTCCCTTAAAAAGCAGATCTTGCTCCACTACGTGCAGATGACTGCGTCCATACTCTCTTAAGAGGCTGCCGCCCACTCCGCCACCCCTAGTCATAGCCATGAGCTGCATCCCGTAACAGATACCCAGCACCGGTACCCCCAGTTCAAAAACACCCGGGTCACATACCGGCGCTCCCTTTTCGCGCACACTTGAAGGTCCTCCGGTCAGTATTATGGCCCGGGGATTCTTCCCCCTGATCTCCTCCAGGCTGCTGTCATAAGGCAGCATTTCACTGTAGACCGACAGTTCTCTCACCCGGCGGGCGATCAATTGATTGTACTGTCCCCCAAAATCAAGGACTACTACCGTTTCTTTATCCATAAATACACCTCTATTTCTCATATACTGCCGGTTTCAGGATGCAAACGGCCGGATAATTACGGTATCGGCCCGCGTAATCCAGACCATAACCTACCACAAAATGGTCTTCGATACTGAAGCCCACATATTCAGCTTTTATCGGGCTCTTACGCCGGGAAGGCTTATCCAGCAGGCAGCAGATTTTCACACTGTGCGGATGGCGCTTTTTTAGTATTTCCTTTATATAATTAAGCGTTAACCCGGTATCAACGATATCTTCGACCAGAAGCACGCTCTTGCCTTCCACCGAGTAATCCAGATCCTTGATAATACGCACTTCCCCCGAGGATATGGTGGAAGCGCCGTAGCTGGAAACACCTATAAAGTCAAGCTCCAGCGGCAGGTCGATCTCCCTTATCAGATCAGCCATAAACACAAACGCACCTTTCAGCACTCCTATGACCAGCAGTTCTTCGCCCTGATAATCCCGGCTGATCTGAAGCCCCAGCTCCTTAACCCGGTTTTTTATTTGCTCCTGCGAATAAAGAATATCCACTTCATCCCAATTCACTGCCGTATTCCTCCTATTAACATATAACTGGATTATAGCAGCAAAATAAAGTCCAGCGCAATTTCATATATCACCGCCTGGACTCTATCCTGATGACAGGGGCATTTAATGTTATAAATTCGGGGAATATCCCTGCAAATCTTATTAACCAGCCACGCTCCGTAAGGACGCAGCCAGCAATGAATTTGATTCCGCTATGTTTGTGACGCGGAATCCAGGGAATTTATCAGGGGAAAAACGCGGAAGAAAACTTTAATAAATCCGCGGGGTGCGCGTCTTTTTTATAATGAATCGGCCTGGTTCCGCGCCCTTAATTGCGAGCATAACGGGCATCAGTAGTCCCCGTAGGAGGCGTCAATCTGCGTCTATTTTCTAAATAAAACAATATGGAAATCATTTATATGCACAAAGAGCAGACATCCTTCACCTGATTGCGAATGGATGCCTGCTCTTGTCGTTTCCGGTTTCAGTTGTCCCCAGGTTTGATGCCCCTCCCGGAAATTGCATCTTAGTTTTTGGCAGTTGTATCCGGTGCTTCTATTTGCACCTTCTGGTTCAGGTTCGAAAACTGAACGGTCACATTCAGTTTAGTATTGGTCATCTTCTTATTGGTGGCATTCAACTCGGCTTTACTGATAAGCCCCTTGCGGAAATCAATCCATAGGCGGTATTCGAAATCTTTCCACATGGTTTCCAGAAGTTGACTCTCAATCGACGGTTGGCATTTTACCAGCAAACACTCCGTACCATCTATTTCTTCAAAGCCTAATTTTTCAACCGTTTTAATCTGTTTAAACCGGAAGTTGGACAGAGGATTCAGTTCTGAAATCAGTAGTTCCTCGGAATTGTTGGTACTGCTGGGGATGACTAACCATTTTTTAGCAAAGGAATCATAATTGTAGATGGTACGGTCTATATAATAAATATCTACAGGTGTGTTAACCATCTCCCCCTTTATATGCGTATTTCCGTCCTGTTTTTCTCCGTTGACCTCACTTATCACCTCCTTCCGCTCATCCACGGTGAAAGTGGACAACAGACTGTATCTATAACTTGTTACCGCGGCCATATTTTGGCAGGCTCGGTTCAGCTCAACCTGAGGTTCAAGTTTGGATTTTATATAGTAATCATGAATTTTTTCAGCTGATAAGAAAGCGATAACAATACATCCGATCAAAATTAATACTATAGTCCAGCGAGTTTTATTAATAGCATCTCACCCCTTGGAAATATTTTTAAGCTACTTATTGGTTATTGGAGTAATACATATTTATTAGGTTTTTGCAGGATATATTACCTGGCTGGCGGTAGCATTTAATTCCATTTATAGCATTTTAAATGTTGTATATTAAAGTTATTGCTTTACTCGCTCTACTCAATTTGTTATAATTTGCAACGGTAATTTTATCGGACAAAAATTTATATAAGGCAAAGGAGGCTTATATAAGTGTTTAAAAGCTATGAAGAAGTAGTGGACTTCTGCAGGGAACGTAGCATCGAAATGATAGATTTCAAGATGATTGATCTTCTGGGCAGATGGCGTCACCTCAGCATTCCTACCTCACGATTCACCCCTGACACTCTGAAATACGGTATCGGCTTTGACGGCTCCAACTATGGTTTCGCTCCGGTAGAAAACAGCGACATGGTTTTCATTCCTGACCTTGAATCGGCCGTCTTTGATCCGTTTACCGAGGTGGCGACACTTAGCATGATCGGCGATGTGTACGTTATCGCTCAACCGGAGAATTACCGTTTCGATCAGGATCCCCGGACCATTGCCCGCAATGCGGAAGAGTATATGATATCAACGGGCATTGCGGATGAGATGCGGATCGGGCCTGAATTTGAGTTCTATGTTTTTGACCACGTCAGCTACGAATGCAGCCCGCATAAAGTCGGTTTCAGTATTGATGCCGAACAGGCCATATGGAACAGCGGAGAAAGTGAATACCAGAATCTGGGCTATAAGGTTCCCCTCAAGGGTGGTTACCACATAACTCCGCCCCAGGATGTGCTTTACGATCTGCGCGCCCGGATGTGCCTTTTAATGGAGGCAAATAATATTCCGGTAAAGTACCACCACCATGAGGTGGGGGGGCCCGGACAGATGGAAATAGAAGTGGAATTCGGCGGACTGCGGGAAATGGCTGACCGCACCATGCTGACCAAATACCTGATCAAGAATCTGGCTTTTGCCGAAGGTAAAACGGTAACTTTTATGCCTAAGCCTCTTTTTGGCGAGGCGGGCAACGGACTGCATGTGCATATGCACCTGTTTAAAGATAAGGAACCCATCTTTTTTGACCCTGATGGTTATTCCCAATTGAGTAAAGAGGCTTTATATTTTATCGGCGGTTTGCTGAAACATGCTCCGGCTCTGCTGGCCTTCACCAACCCCAGCACCAATTCCTACAAGCGTCTGGTGCCGGGCTATGAAGCCCCGGTAAGCGTCTGTTTCGCCACTGCCAACCGCAGTGCCGTGATCCGGGTACCGGCCTATGCCAAGTCACCCGCCCAGAAGCGCTTTGAGTTCCGTTCCTCCGATGCCACCTGCAATCCTTATCTGGCTTATTCCGCTATGTTGATGGCAGGATTGGATGGAATCAGGAGTAAAATTGATCCTACCGCCGAAGGCTTTGGCCCTTATGATATAAATCTCTATAAGCTGCCGCCTGAAGAACAAGCGAAGATCAAGGGTCTCCCCCGCTCCCTGGATGAAGCCCTGGACGCTCTGGAGGAAGATCATGATTTTCTGCTGGCCGGCGGCGTATTCCCCCAACGACTGATAGATATCTGGATCGAAAATAAGCGTCAGGAAGCCCGGCGGGTAAATGATATCCCCCATCCGCTGGAATTTGAGCTCTATTACGACCTTTAAAACCGAAGGCTGCCGACTCATAAAAGTCGGCAGCCTTTTTTATCGCTCGCAGTTACCCACAGGGGCATACCCACAGGGCACAGGCAGGCAAGCGGACAACATCAATGCCAATAGAAGGCATAAACCTTTGCTTAGTTATGGTGTGGACTTTGGACGCATAAATATGCAGGAGCCGTCAGATGGCTCCTGCATATTTATGCATCCAAACAGAGCTGTTATAATTGCAATCTGCACCCTTAACCGCAAACTAGGGGAGCATCAGTTGTGGTTATCTATTAACATCCTCATCTGTCTTTTTCTTAAAAATCGGCGTCCAGGCCGACATTGCGCAGCTTACGATAGCGCAGCTCCAGCAATTGGTCCGTTTCCAATTCCAGCAATTCATCCAAATACCTTTTGATACTGGCGCCCATCATGTCCGCCATAGCGTCGGGATCCTGCTGAGCTCCTCCCGGAGGTTCGTCAATAATTTCATCAACAATGCCAAACTGAAGCAAATCAGCCGCAGTGATTTTCAGAGCCGCCGCCATTTCCTCCGCCTTGTCCAGACTGCGCCACAGAATTGAAGCACAAGCCTCGCATGATGCAACTGAAAAAACCGCGTGGGAAAACATAATCAGACGGTCGGATATGGCCAGAGCCAGAGCTCCGCCGCTGCCTCCTTCACCGGTAATAACGGCAACCACCGGAACCTTAAGCGCGGACAGGGTCGTCAATACCCGGGAAATGGCCCAGGCCTGCCCCCGTTCTTCTGCTCCCACCCCGGGATAGGCGCCGGCCGTATCAATAAACGTCAGCACCGGCCGTTTGAACTTCTCCGCTTGCAGCAACATCCGTTCGACCTTCCGGTATCCTTCAGGATGGGGCATACCAAAATTATTGCGGATATTGTCTTTGGTATCCTTGCCTTTTTGGTGCCCGATAATAGTCACCGGCCGGCCTTGGAAACTGCCGATACCGGTAAGGATAGCCCGATCTTCCCCAAACAGGCGATCTCCATGCAATTCAATCCATTCATCACATAAATACTCAATATAATCACGGGTGGTGGGCCGCTCCGGTTGGCGTATCAGCAGAATTTTCTCCCAGGGCGTCAGTTGCCGGTATTTGTCAGCCCGCAAATTTTCCATCCTCTTTTCCATCTCGCCGATCTCCGCAGCCAGGTTAATATCCAGATTGGTGGAAGCATCCCGCAGTTCAGTGACCTTTTGCTTCAGGCTCTGATACTTGTGCTCATAATCAAACTGCCTTTTCAGCATCCTTTTCCCTCCTGGTGAAGTTTTAACAGCAATATCAGAGTATCCCGCAGCTTAGAACGTTCCACTACTAAGTCCAGCATGCCATGATCCAGTAAAAAACCGGCCCGCTGAAAATTATCGGGCAGGCGCTCACCTATGGTCTGCTTGATTACCCGGGGACCGGTAAAGCCCAGCAACGCACCGGATTCTCCGATAATAATATCCGCCATGGAAGCGAAACTGGCCAATACTCCACCGGTGGTCGGGTGGGTGAGAACGGAAATATATAAAAGCCCCTTTTTATGCAGGCGTTCTAAAACAGCCACCGTCTTGGCCATTTGCATCAAAGAGAAAATTCCTTCCTGCATCCGGGCGCCACCGGAGGTACTGCATATTATCAGGGGCAATTCCAGTTGCAAAGCCTGTTCCACTGCCCGGCATATTTTCTCCCCCACGGCAACCCCCATACTTCCCATCATAAAGCTGGAATCCATAACCGCCAGTACTGTCCGGTTACCTCCGATACAGGCTGTGCCCGTAACAATAGCTTCGGCTAACCCCGACTCCTGCCGGGCCCGCTCCAGTTTATCCTCATAATCAGGGAAATCCAGGATATTGCCGGCCGCCAGGTCGGCATCCATCTCTTCAAAACTATGATCATCGCTCAACAGCTCTATACGCTGATAGGCCGAAAGGGTGAGATTGTGATTGCATTTGGGACAGACCCCTTTATCAGCGGATAACCTATCCGCTGATATCCAAACGCCGCAGTTGGGGCAACTCTGCCCCTGGGCGGGCAAAACGCCGGTCCGGGGATCATTGGGCAATTTCACTGGGATATATTTTTTTTTGCCAAACATAAAGCTCATTGCTATCCCTCCAGTTGATTGAGGGAAAACCAGAATTCGCCTTTACAAAGGGTATCGTTGTCTATGGAGATTTCTCCCCGGCCTTTGCCGATATTCCCCTTTATATTCAGCAGTTCTGATTTAATCAGCAAGGTATCTCCCGGAGAGGCCATGCGCCGAAACCGGATATGATCCACTCCGGCCAGATAAGCCAGATGATTACGGTATTTATCCACTGCCAGCAGGGCGCAGGCTCCTACCTGAGCCATGGCTTCTATCATCAGAACTCCAGGCATCACCGGATGCCCGGGAAAATGGCCCATAAAATATGGCTCGTTTATAGATACGTTCTTTAGCCCCAAGGCACTCTTTCCCGGATCAATCTCCAGAATCTTATCCACCATCAGAAAAGGGTAGCGGTGAGGTAATATTTCCATTATCTGCTCAATATTCAAGCCCGTACTCACCTCATTTTCCGCAAGATTAAAACCGCATTGTGCCCGCCAAAGCCCAGAGAGTCCGAAGCCGCAATCTGCAAATCTTTCTTTCTGGCCTTCAAGGGCACATAATCCAGGTCGCAAAGCGGATCCGGTTCTTCCAGGTTCAGGGTCGGCGGTATAATCTGCTCCATCAGACTCTGTACGGTGGCAATAAGTTCCATCGCCCCTGCGGCCCCCAGCGTGTGCCCGGTAGCCGCTTTTATAGAATTCACCGCCATTTCATAACTGTGCTGGGCGAAAACATCCTTAATCGCTTTGGTTTCCATCTGGTCATTGAGGCTGGTGCCAGTGCCATGGGCATTGACATAATCCACCTGCTCCGGCTTTATCCCGGCATCGGCCAGCGCATGGCGGAAAGCCGCAGCGGCTCCCCTTCCCTCAATATCGGGCTGCACCATATGTACGGCGTCCGCGCTGCAGCCGAAGCCGATCAACTCTGCATAAGGTACAACACCCCGCTGCAGGGCGTGTTCCATTTCTTCCAGAACCAATACCCCGGCGCCTTCGCCCATCACGAAGCCATCTCGTTGTAAGTCAAAGGGACGGCAGGCCTTCTGAGGCTCTTCATTACGGGTGGACAAAGCCTTCATGGCACAGAAGCCGCCAATAGCCATAGGGGTAACGGAAGCCTCGCTGCCGCCGGTCAGCATTATATCAGCCTTGTTATTCTGAATAGCGCGATAAGCGTCTCCGATAGCATGAGTGGCAGAAGCACAGGCCGTAACCGTACAGGAATTGGGCCCGGTTACTCCCAGCATAATCGCTACCTGCCCTGAAGCCATATTGGGGATCATCATGGGAATAAAGAAGGGACTGATGGCGCCAATGCCCCGGTTCAGCATATTGCTGTGCTGTTGTTCAAAGGTCTCAATTCCGCCTATACCGGAACCGATTATTACCCCGGTACGTTCTTTTACCTTAGGTAAAACGTTTGCCAGACCAGCGTCGGCGACTGCCATTGAGGCTGCCGCACAGGCGTACTGGACGAAGCGATCCATGCGCCGGGCATCTTTTTTAGCCATATAATCCGCAGCATTAAAATTCTTGATTTCAGCCGCCATCCGGCTGGGAAAGGCAGAGCTGTCAAAACGTTCAATTGGCCCTATCCCGCTTTTTCCCTGGAGCAGATTTGCCCAGAACGTATCCCTGTCCAGTCCAATGGCAGAGATAACTCCCATACCACTAACAACTACACGTCGTTGTGACATTTAATCACTCCTGACTTATTGGTCCAGTAAATTCTCCACGTAACTAACCGCATCCCCCACTGTTTTTAATTTTTCGGCGGCTTCTTCCGGTATCTGGATATCGAATTTTTCCTCCAGCAGCATCAGCATTTCCACTATATCCAGGGAATCAGCCTCCAGATTCTCTTCGAAACTGGACTCCATTTTAATCTCATCCTCAGGGATATCCTTAATCTCCGCAATTATCTTGACCAGCTCATCAAACACTGCCATTCTGTATTCCTCCTTAAATCATTAATAATGTTATTATAGTTAAATAACAGGGGAAATAAACCTTTTACGAGCCTAAAACGGCCCCATGCCTCCGTCTACCCGGATTACCTGACCGTTGACATAGGAAGCCTCGGCGGAGGCCAGAAAGAGCACCACCGCCGCCACATCTTCAGGCTTTCCCAGCCTGCCTGCCGCTATAGCGGACAAAATCTGCCGGCGCTGTTCTTCGTTAAGGCCTGCGGTCATGTCGCTCTCAATATATCCCGGAGCGACAGCATTGGCTGTGATTCCCCGGCTTCCATATTCCCGGGCAATGGAATAAGTTAAACCCAGCAGTCCGGATTTGGCGGCCGCATAATGGGTCTGGCCGGCATTGCCGCTGATTCCTACTACCGAGGAAAGGCTGATAATCCGGCCAAAGCGTTTTCTGAGCATGTGCTTTACCGCAGCCCGGCTGCAGTAAAAGGCTGAAGCCAGGTTGGTATCTATCACCCTTTCCCATTCGTCATCCTGTATTCTGAGCATCAACTGGTCGTGATTGATGCCGGCATTGTTGACCAGTACATCAAGGCGACCAAATTCTTTTATCCCTGCTTCTATCAGTTCCCGGGCCTCTTCGGGCCGGGATACATCGGCCTGAACCAGAATGCCTCCGCTGCCGGCCGCATTGACTTCTGCCATCACCTGCTCCGCCTGGTCCCGGTTGCGGTGATAATTAACCACTACTTTATAGCCCTGGCGGGCAAAAGTCAAGGCAACGGTACGGCCTATTCCCCGGGAACTTCCGGTTATCAGCGCTACCCTTTCCTGCAATCCGCCTCAACCTCCTCAATTACTTTTGCCAATGATTTACTGTCCTCTACATTTCCCAGCAAACGACTGGGAGCAATACGTTTGATCAAACCGGATAAGGTCCTGCCCGGCCCGATTTCAATAAAATAGTCCACCTTTTCCGCCATATACCTGACGCTGGCTTCCCATTGTACCGGGGAATATAGCTGTTGTACCAGTAAATCGCCAATCCTTTCCGGGCTATGCTCCTGCCCGTTTACATTGCTTATGACTCCCGGAGTCGGATTATGCCACTGCAGCCGCTGCAGATGCTCCTGCAGCTTGTCGGCCGCCGGTTTCATCAAACGGCTGTGGGAAGGAACAGATACTTCCAGTATTTTTACCTTTCCCCCCTGTGCCCGCAATATATCGCCGGCCCGTAAAACTGCTTCTCTGGCTCCGGAAATAACCATCTGACCCGGGCAGTTCAGATTGGCAATATCCACTATTCCCTCCGTTTCCCGACAAACCCGGTCCAGGATTTCATAATCCAGTCCCAAAACCGCGGCCATGGCCCCTTCCCCTGGGGAGACCGCCGCCTGCATCAGACCGGCTCGGGTTTGAACCAGGGGCAAAACGTCTTCCAGGTCAATGGAACCGGATGCCGTCAGGGCAGTATACTCGCCCAAGCTCAATCCAGCCAGCAGGTTGGGATAAATCCCCTGTTTTTTTACTACCGCCAGAAGCGCCAGGCTGGTTACCAACAATGCCGGCTGCGCGAATTCTGTCTGGTTTAATTTAGCGGCAGGACCGTAAAAGCAAAGATCACTGATTTTGTAACTGCTGATCCGATCAGCCCGGTCAAAGACTTCGGCTGCTTCCGGGTATTTTTCTGCCATTTCTCGGCCCATTCCGGTATACTGAGCTCCCTGTCCCGGAAAAACAAAAGCTAAAGCCGGCATGATATACCCTCCATTCTCTGTCTGACCGCAATGGCGTCCTTGATTATCTCATTCACGATATCAGCCGCAGGCTGCACCTGATTCACCAATCCGCATATCTGCCCTGCCAGTATGGTGCCCTCATTTACTTCCCCCTGCAGAGCTGCCCGGGGGTAACGTCCCCGGCCCATTTCCTCCAGCAATTCCCGGTTGCCTCCCGCTGTCTCCAGTTTAAGATATTCCCGGGTAAAACGATTGTGAATAGCCCGCACCGGGTGCAGGGTGGACTGACCGCAGACAACTGTGTCCCGGTCACGGGCTTTTATTATCTTCTCCTGATAAAGGGGATGTACATCGCATTCCTGAGCACAAACAAAGCGGGTACCCAGCTGTACCCCCTCCGCCCCCAGGGCCAGGGCGGCCATAACCCCCCGGCCATCGGCGATGCCGCCGGCAGCAACTACCGGTCCATCGACCGCATCCACCACCATCGGCACCAGACACATGGTGGACATCTCTCCGACATGGCCGCCCGATTCGCTGCCTTCAGCAATAATGGCATCCGCCCCCAGCCGGCTGAGGCGGCGGGCCAGTGCCAGGGAGGCTACTACCGGAAGCACCTTGATGCCGGCGTTTTTCAGGCTTTCCATATAACGGCCCGGATTGCCCCCGCCGGTGGTTACCACCGGTATCTGAGCCTTGATTACCAAATCAACGATCTCCTCAACATGAGGAGAGGCCAACATGAGATTAACCGCAAAAGGCTTTTGCGTACGCCGGCGGGCAAGCTCTATCTCCCTTTCCAGCCACGCCCGGTCTCCGTCGCCGGTACCTATTACTCCTAATCCTCCCGCCTCGGATACGGCTGCCGCCAGCCTTCCTCCCGCTATCCAGGCCATAGCGCCCTGTATTATCGGGTATTCGATATTTAGAAGATCACATAATCGGGTTCTGAAGCGCATCCCTAATCCCTCCCCCAGCGAACAATAGCTCCGCCGCAGGTCAGCCCTGCACCAAAGGCCACCATTAAAACCAAATCTCCCGGCCGGATTCTGCCCTCCAGGTCTGCCATGGAAAGAGCCACCGGTATAGAGGCAGCCGACATATTGCCGAATTTGTCTATATTGATCAGGGTCTTCGCTTCCGGTATATGCATACGTTTCATAGCTGTTTTTATGATACGGATATTGGCCTGGTGAGGCACAAAGACATCAATATCCCCATAATCAAGACCGGCCCGGGCCAGTAATTTTTCGCTGACTTCGGCCATAGCCTGGCTGGCGAAGCGGAACACCTCATTGCCATTCATTTTGATGTAATGCAAGCGGTCACGGATAGTTTGTTCCGAGGCTGGTAAAGCCGAACCGCCGGCCGGCATGTAGAGTGACTCGGCCCCCCTGCCGTCCGCCGCCAGATAGGTGGCGATGATACCTGCCGGAGACTCGCCCCGGGCCAGGACCGCGGCCCCGGCGCCATCGCCAAAAAGTACACAGGTATTGCGATCACTATAATCGGTTATTCGGGACAAGAGGTCGGAAGCCACTACCAGGATATAATTATATCCGGCGGTAGATAGGAACTTTTCCGCTACGGTCAGGGCATAAAGAAACCCGGTACAACCCGCTCCCAGATCAAAAGCCGCAGCATTGCGGGCTTCCAAACGCTCCTGCAGAATGCAGGCCGTAGCTGGAAACGGCATATCCGGAGTTACAGTCGCCACAATTATCAAATCCAGTTGCCCGGCTTCTATTCCGGCTTTTTGCAGAGCCATGGCGGCTGCATCGTAACAGAGGTCGGAAGTGCGCGTTTCCTTAGCGGCAATCCTTCTTTCTTTTATTCCCGTTCTCTCTATTATCCATTCGTTGTTGGTATCAACCATTTTCTCCAGGTCACTGTTACTCATGACCCGAGGAGGCAAAGCATGCCCCAGAGCTTTTATTTGAATGTTCAATTATCTACACCTGCCTGGTTGTTACTTTTTTGAGCCAAGATGCCGGCCGGGAAAAAGCTTGGTTAAATTAAAGCAGTTGGATAAAAGGATGTCAACAATTTTCAGAATATTCTTATTTCTTGCACAACTGTGCTCGCCCTTCCCTCAGGCGGCCATCACCAGAAATATTTGTCATCCGTTGGAACAAGTCATGCTAAGGCGGGGCTGAAAGCGGGGACAAATATATCACAGGAATAGTTCTTCAGAACATTCCTGTGATATATAAAATAATAAGTTTTAGTCGCCGTCTTATCTGAATATGTATTGAGTATGCTGGGCCTCAATGGCTTTGGAGATATTGTGAGCAAAGGGATAGATAGCCAGAATCAGCATCATGAGCGAAGGAAAAAATATCATCAACAGGGGATAGTCGGTCAGAAGCCCGGATACGCTATTTAGTCCGAAAATCATCGGCATGTGGAATAATTTATACACCGTGGCGTTAATAGTGGCTTTTCCTGCCCCAGCCAGGCTGGCGCTGTAATTAAGATAAGATATTATTATACTGGGAATAATATAGGCTAAAACTACCCCCACGCCTCTCCCTAAGTCTCTCTTAAAAGCCCGGGTCAAGGCTTCATACCATATAACCACCGCTAGCATAAAGGTTATTGTATAAGTAAATTCAGGATGCCAATTCCAAAAAGTGATCGCACCATAAGCAACGGCCGCCAGTATACAATAGGCCAAGAGCGCCGCCAGTCCATTTTTAATCTTTCGCATACGACTTCCTCCAAAGCTGCTGTCTTATTTGTCAGATAACTGTACAAATTATAACATTTATTTCGAGGATTGGCCTGTTATTTTATCCTAAAGCGGCAGTATATGCTAAAAAAAGCTGGCTTACGCCAGCTTTTTTATTAATTAAGCTATTACATCATACCCATTCCGGGGGCTCCGCCGCCCATACCGGCCATGGCTTTCGCGTCGTCCTTATTGGGAATTTCCGAAACCACAGCTTCGGTAGTAAGAACCATAGCTGCTATGCTGGCTGCATTCTGGACCGCTGAACGGGTTACTTTGGCCGGATCAATGATTCCGGCTGCTACCATATTCTCATAAACCCCGGTTAAAGCGTTATACCCTACTCCCGGAGCGGCTTCTTTTACTTTTTCAACTACTACCGAGCCTTCTACCCCGGCATTATTGGCAATTTGACGCAGCGGCTCTTCCAGAGCCTTCTTGACCAGATTTACTCCGGTAAACTCATCACCGGAAGCTTCAACCTTTTCTACTGCGGCCATAGCATTGATTAATGCGGTACCGCCTCCGGAAACCATGCCTTCTTCAACACCGGCTTTGGTAGCTGCCAAAGCGTCTTCAATGCGGTGTTTCTTTTCCTTCAGTTCGGTCTCGGTAGCGGCTCCCACCTGAATGATAGCCACGCCACCGGACAGCTTGGCCATTCTCTCCTGCAGCTTTTCTTTATCATACTCGGAATCGGTTTCTTCCAGCTGTCTCTTTATGTTGGCGATACGGGCTTTTATGTCTTCTTCGCTGCCGGCGCCATCTACGATTATGCATTCTTCCTTCTTGACTACTACCTGATGAGCCCGGCCCAGCATATCAAGGGTTACATTTTCCATCTTAATTCCCAGATCTTCTGAAGCTACCTGGCCTTTGGTCAAAATAGCGATATCATCCAGCATAGCTTTCCTTCTTTCCCCGAAAGCAGGGGCTTTGACTGCTACACAGTTGAATGTGCCCTTCAGTTTATTGACTATCAGAGTAGCCAAGGCCTCGCCTTCAACCTCCTCAGCAATCAGCAGCAAAGGTTTTCCGGTCTGAACCACTTTTTCCAGCACAGGCAGAACTTCCGTGATGGAGGATATCTTCTTGTCACTGATAAGAATGTAGGGATCATCCAGAACTGCTTCCATCTTTTCCGTGTTGGTTACCATATAGGGGGATATATAGCCGCGGTCAAAGCTCATGCCTTCGACCACTTCCAGATAAGTTCCCATGGACTGCGATTCTTCAACCGTGATAACTCCATCCCGGCCCACCTTCTCCATAGCATCCGCAATCAGGGCGCCGATTTCGGAATCGTCGGCAGAAATAGCAGCTATCTGAGCAATAGATTCTTTGGAATCCACCTCTTTGCTGATATTCTTTATCTCTTCTACCGCAGCTTTTACCGCCATTTCAATGCCCCTTCTCATGATCATGGGATTGGCGCCGGCGGCTACGTTTTTCAGACCTTCTTTTATCATTGCCTGGGCCAGAACAGTTGCGGTGGTGGTTCCGTCACCAGCAACATCGTTAGTCTTGATGGCTACTTCTTTAACCAGCTGGCACCCCAGATTTTCCCAGGGATCTTCCAGGTCAATATCTCTGGCGATAGTTACACCATCATTGGTAATTGTGGGTGAACCAAACTTCCTATCTAAAACCACATTGCGGCCTTTGGGTCCCAGAGTTACTTTAACCGCATTGGCCAAGGTATCAACGCCTCTTTCCAATGCTCTTCTGGCTTCTTCCCCAAACTTAATTTCCTTGGCAATCATCTGTATGTCCTCCTTCTTCCGTTTAGTTTAATTTGGCCAGTATGTCACGTTCGGACATAATTAAATATTCTTCTCCATCAAGCTTGATTTCAGTTCCAGCATACTTGGAGAAAATAATCCGATCGCCGACAGCTAAAGTCATAGGCAGCCTTTCTCCCTTATCATTCATGGCGCCGGGGCCTACTGCCAGGACTTCGCCTTCCTGGGGTTTTTCTTTGGCTGTGTCGGGAACATACAGCCCGCTTTTGGTTTTTTCTTCAGTAACTTCCATAACTTTAATAACCAGCTTGTCTGCTAATGGTTGGATCTTCAAAGGTTATACCCCCTTCAATTTGATGGTGTTGTTAGCACTCAATAAGCGTGAGTGCTAACATAACTATAATATAGGTCAGACTATGTAAGTATTCAAATTAGATTTCTCCTTAAATCTGCCTGATATTATCGATTTATATTATGCTACGGTCATTTTCTTTTTATACCTCTTAAAATCAAGTTTTTTTATTATTTTCCGAGATAGGTACTAACCCGGTGCAAATGTTGGAAGCACATAAACCCGGATTTGCATATTAACAGGCCATGGCCGGGAGGGCCGCAACCAAGAATGAAAAAAACGGTTCGGCTATATTTTTTGACGCGGAATTCCGGGAATTTAGAGGGAAGAACGCGGAAGAGAACCTTAATAAGCTCCGCGTATTTCCCAAAGATTCCACGGGTTCCGCGTCTGTTTTTACTAATGAAACGGTGGTCCCAAGTCTATTTGCATATTGATAGAGGCAAAATAAAAGTATGAAGTAAATTTGCAGTAATTATCGCATATGCTGCAGCCGGGGCTGAAAATTGGCATAACTGCACAAAACAAAACGCCGGGGTGACATTCCGGGTGGCTGAATTTATTCTCTTATTACTCCCGGCCGCATTCGCCGGTGCTGCCGATCATGGTCTCCAGCCCATGCGCCAAAGCGGGCAGGATGGCTTCCAGGGATTCACGCACCCCTTTGACACTCCCCGGCATGTTTATTATCAGGGTCTTGCCTCTTATTCCGGCTACTCCTCGCGACAACATGGCCTTGGCAGTCTTCTGCAAACCATAATAGCGCATAGCTTCCGGGATACCGGGCACTATCTTTTCAATCACTGTCAGAGTAGCATCCGGCGTTACATCCCGGCTGGAAAAACCGGTTCCGCCCGAGGTAAGTATGAGATCCAGAGCCATGCTGTCACAGGCATGACATAATTTGTCTGCTATGAGCTCTTTTTCATCCGGTATGATTTCGTAATAATCTATGCTGTATTCCGGTCCCAGCATCTCGGCTATCTTTTTCCCGCTCAGATCTTCCCGTTCCCCCCGGGAACCTTTATCACTCATAACCAATATTCCTGTACGAAACATTATATCACCTCTACCTGGTCGCCTTTTTTTATTTCTCCACCCGCAATTACGCGACAGAAAAGGCCTTCATAGGGCAACAGGGTGACGCCCAGAGTCCGGGTGACCACGCTGGGATGATCCTCCTTGCCGATCTGGGATACTTCCAGAATCGCATCCGAACCTATTTGCAAACGCCCGCCTATCCCTACCGCAGCCAGGTCAATGCCGTCTATAAGCAGGTTCTCGGCAAATTCGCCCGGGCCTACATTCATATTCTTTTCCTTATTGACTTTCTCCACACTGGCCCGATTGAGACAAGTCACCTGGCGGCCCCAGGGACCTGCATGCCCATCGTTTTCTATACCATAATCCCTTATCAGCCGGGCAGCCTTTACTTCTTTTTTAAGCTGTCCCCTTTCCGGAGCTATGCAGATTGAGTACAAGGTTCCTTTCATCCTCATATTCTCCTTTACGATTACCCTCTTTTTACATGACCGCTCTTGCCGCCCCATTTTTCCAGGAGTTTAATCTCTTTGATCTCCATCCAGCGATCCACCGCCTTGGCCATATCGTATATGGTTATCGCAGCAATTGCGGCAGCGGTTATGGCCTCCATTTCCACCCCGGTTTTGCCGGTAGTTTTGACTACAGAAGTTATTATGACGGAGGAAGTATCATCATCCAGCTCAAACTGTATATCAACTGCATTCAACATCAAAGGGTGACACATGGGTACTAAACTGGAGGTCTGTTTGGCTCCCATGATACCTGCAACCTGGGCCACTCCTAAGACGTCGCCTTTCTTAATTCCCCCGCTCTTTATCAAAGCCAGAGTTTCAGGCTGCATAGAGATAACAGCCCGGGCTACGGCCACCCTTTCACTGTCATCTTTGCCGCCGACATCAACCATTCTCGCCCTTCCCTGTTCGTTGATATGGGTTAAATCCATTCTTAGCCTCCTATTTGAAACATCTTGCGCTGGTTTTTGTTTCCCCAGCCCCCATTCATAAAGTGACGCGCCGGCTTCATGGCAATTGCCTCCCGGAACAGTTTCTCCAGTTCCTGGTCACTGGCTCCGGCCTGCATGGCGGTTTTAAGGTCTATCTCCCTTTTATCATAGAGGCAACCCCTGAGCTTGCCGTCAGCCGTCATGCGGATACGATTGCACTCGCTGCAAAAATGGTTGCTCATCGGAGCAATAAATCCGATTGAGCCCTGTCCTCCGGTTATGCGGTAAGATTTGGCCGGGCCATTGCCTTTTATAGTCTTGTCCGGCTTTAATTCATATTCCCTTTCGATCTGGCTTTTAACTTCATCAATGCTTATCATCCGTTCTTTTTTCCAGTAATGCAGGTCTCCAATGGGCATAAATTCTATAAATCTGAGATGCAGGGGGTAATCATAAGCCAGACGGACAAAATCCATAATTTCATTATCATTAAAATCCCTGATTATTACGGTATTTATTTTTACCGGATGCATCTCCAGCTCCAGAGCTTTAAATATGGCTCTCCAGGCATCTTTTAAATCACCCCGTCGGGTTATGAAGCGATATTTCACTTCTGACATCGTATCCAGGCTGATGTTGACCCTTTTTAAACCGGCCTCTTTCAGTTCCTGGGCCATGTCAGGATAAAGAATACCATTGGTAGTAATGGCGATATCATTAATTCCTGCCACTTGAGAGGTATAACGCACAAGTTGTCCGATATTCTTGCGCACCAGAGGCTCTCCGCCGGTAAATCTGACCTTGCGTATCCCCACTGCGGTTGATATTTTAATTAAACGGGCCAAGTCCTCCAGACTTAAAATCCTATAATGTCCCAGGTCGCCCACACCTTCTTCGGGCATGCAATAACGACAGCGCAAATTGCAGCGGTCGGTTACCGATACCCGCAAATAATTGATATTCCGTTGGTAATTGTCCAGCATATTCTCACTCTCCCCGGGACTGTCATTAAGCATCTGCTCCTCAGAAGCAACCCAGTTCACAGGCAAAAATCTTAATTCCCGCCTGATCACACAATTTCCCCATATCTTCTAAGGCAATACCCATTTTTTCTGCTAATTCGCGGGCTTCGGAGCAGCTCATTCTGCCATTGGGAAACATCTCCTGCAACTTCACAATCAATTCTTTAGGTTCCGCCATAATCAAAAAAACCTCCCCTAAAAAATAGCTCCCTTAAATAAGGGAGTATACAGCCTCAAATATATCTGGTATACTCCTTTCCCAACAGGAGGCATACAGGTTTCCCGGCATACCCTCTCGTTCAGCCGCCATAATCGCAAGATCTTAGGCCAACTGAATCGGAGTCTCCATGTTGTTTAATTATACAACATTCATTATTTTTATTGCTACTACAATTTTTTACAAAATCTTCGTTTATTGCAAATCTTTATAGCGTTTATACTGTAGAAAAGAGGCAGAATTATGGTATCATTTTAATTAGTAAATAATATTCTATTATAATGAAAAACCATCCGGCGAGGAGGTTATTAAAAAAGTGACAGCTATACAATGGATACTGGCAGCTGTAGTGTGCGGAGCCATTGAGATTGCCACTGTTGGACTATGGTTTCTCTGGCTGGCCCTGGCAGCTCTGATTGTGGCCGGGGCGGTGAGTGTAGGATGGTTGCCCTCACTTGAAACTCAGTTGCTGGTCTTCGCTTTTTTGACTCTATTGTTTATCATTTTTACCCGCCCCCTGGTTATGAAGCTCTTTAAGACTAATGACACCCTGAGTAATGTTAATGCGCTGGTCGGTCAGCACGGTATCGCTACCAGCAGTATTGAGCCTCTCCACTTTGGGCAAGTTAAAGTAAATGGTGAAATCTGGACCGCCATATCCGGTGAAAAGATTGAAGCCGGCCACAGGATCATAGTTACTGGAATAGACGGGGTTAAGCTCCAGGTAGTAAAGTCGATTGATTAAAATTTTGAAATCAAAATCGAAAGGGGAAATTAATATATGCCGGTACTGAGACTTTTTGTCGACCTTATTATTGTCATCTTTGTTATCCTCATTGCCTTTTCCGCTATCAAAATTATCAGGCAATCTACGGTGGGAATTGTTGAGAGGCTGGGTAAGTTTCACAAGATGGCCGAGCAGGGAATTAATATGATCATTCCCTTTATTGATTCTTTCCGGGCCGTGGTGGATCTGCGCGAGCAGGTGGTGGACTTTCCTCCTCAGCCGGTCATAACCAAGGATAATGTTACTATGATGATTGACACGGTGGTCTATTATCAGGTCACTGATGCCTTTAAATACACCTATGAAATCGCTAATCCTATCATGGCCATCGAAAATCTTACCGCAACTACCCTCAGAAACATTGTGGGCGATCTGGAACTGGATGAGACTCTTACCTCCAGAGATCTGGTCAATACCCGCCTCAGGACTATACTGGACGAAGCTACTGATAAATGGGGCATTAAGGTAAATCGGGTAGAACTGAGAAATATTCTTCCTCCCAAGGACATTCAGACCGCGATGGAAAAGCAGATGCGGGCGGAAAGAGAAAAAAGAGAAGCCATATTGCAGGCCGAAGGACAAAAAACGGCTACCATACTGGAAGCCGAAGGCCGCAAACAGGCTGCCATATTAAATGCCGAAGCGGTTAAAGAGGCTAATATCCGCGAGGCCGAAGGAAGCCGGCAGGCTAAAATACTGGAAGCCGAGGGCGAGTCACAGGCCGTATTGCTGGTGCAGAGGGCCCTGGCTGACAGTCTGGTTATGCTGAAAGAAGCTTCCGCTGACGAGAAAGTCCTGGCCTTAAAATCCCTTGAAGCCCTGAAGGTAATCAGCGACGGGCAGGCGACCAAGCTTATTATCCCCTCTGACCTTGCCGGACTGGGCGGAGTATTCGCCGCCCTTAAGGAAGCTACTCTGGATAACCCGAAAGGAAACGGGCAAGTTAATTCCTAAGCAAAGGGCATAAATAAAAGGGGGCGTTCCCACGGGTTCTTATTTCTGAGTCGAATCCGGGAAAACGCCCCTTATTTTTCTTATTCAAAAAAAGTTCATATCCACTGCAATTTCAGAGCGGTCGGTAACTATCCAGTGCAGCGGCACATCTCCGGTATGAGGGAAGATATTGTCCACCATCTGATATTCATAACAGACTCCACAGTTGAAACAATCCCTGCTGAGACGGGGGAGGAAACGATCATAGTAGCCCTTCCCATACCCCAACCGATATCCCTTGGCGTCAAAAACCAGACCAGGCACTAAAACCACATCAATTCTGTCGATTGCAAAAGGCTCTCCCCGGGGTTCACAGATGCCAAAAGACCCGCACCCCACATCATCCCAATCTTTAAACTCTATTGCCTCCAGGCAATTGCCCTCTACCCGCGGAAGCAATATAGTCCTGCCCTGTTCCTTAAGCCGCTCTAACCAGGGGATAAGGTTGACCTCATTTTTAATGCTGCTATACCCCATTATCACCTGGGCCCCGGCCAACGGCTGCAGCTGTTCCAGCCGCTGGCATATCCGCCGGCTGAGGGCATCTACCTCCAGACCGGACATCGCTTTCCTCCGGGCCGCCATCTTGCGGCGCAGCTGGTCTCGTCCCGCCGGTCCGGAACCCTCCTTACCGATATCCCGGTCGGCCCTGTCCACCATTTTCTAAGCTCCTTCCCGGTGACGTGATTTCACCCATTCATAGGCTAATAGAGCCAGGCCCAGCAAGACCAGAGTATAAACCTGGCCGATTGACAGCCAGCCAATAAAAATTTCATTGGAGCGGAAAAATTCAACAATAAAACGATAAACCGAATACCCGATTACATACAGTAAAAATACCTGACCGGGAAATTTACGCCGCGGGTAAAATCTTATGAGCACTATAAACAGAAGAATATTCAGAGCTGAACCATAGAGCTGGGTAGGATGCCGGTGATAGGCATCCACCGCCGGAAAAACTACGCCGCAGGCTGATTCGGTTATATTTCCGTAGCAGCACCCATTCAAAAAACACCCGATCCGGACCAGAGCATAACCCAGAGCCAGATAAGGAGCAAACATGTCGGCTACTTTCCAGAAGGACAGCTTTTTATAACGCAGATAGACTATAAAAGGGATCAGCCCTCCAACCAGCCCGCCATACCAGGCCATTCCTCTGAAACCCCCGTCCTGCAGTCTGAAAAGCATCAGGGGATCGGACAGGAAGACAGCCCAATCGTAAGTAAAAACATAAGCTATACGAGCTCCTATAATGCCAAATATGACACACAGCATGACCAGGTCAAGAACCATATCCCGTTCATAGCCTTCCCGATCAAATAAGCGGCCGATGCCGATAATGGCTACAATTACAGCTATAGCCAGCATCAAGCCCCAGGAGAATACATTTATTTTCCCAATAGTAAATAAAACCGGCTGCACTCTTATCACTCCTTACTTCCCGGTTATCCACAGGAAGCTTTGTTCTATATTAAGGCAACGACATTTTACGCTAGGACTTCACAGCTAATTTTTATATTTGCCGGATGCGGAAAATTAGTTATCAACAGACTTATACACATTATCCACAGGTACTTTTCACAGGGACAATCAGACCAGGATAAGCATTGACATTAAGGGGGGCATAAATGTTTTTAATGTAATTAATATGGGCATTGCCGGCAATCATAGCCGCATTATCGGTGCATAAATGCAAAGAAGGATAATATACCGGCAGTCCCTGTTCCCGGCCTCTTTTTTTCATCAGATTTCGCAGTTCCTGATTGGCTGCCACTCCGCCCGCCAACAGTATTGACCGGGCCTTGAATTGTTCCGCAGCATGCATGGTCTTTTCCACCAGTACTTCCACCAGAGCCGCCTGAAACTCTGCCGCTAAATCATTTACGTTAGCCAGTCCCTTTCGTTTAAGCTTATTCCATTCGTTCATGGCGGCTGTTTTCAAACCGCTGAAACTGAACTCAAAATCGTTTCTATCCAGGAATACCCGGGGCAGAATCACCTTACCGGGCTCACCTTTTTGGGCGGCCTTTTGAATGGCCGGTCCTCCCGGGTAACCCAGGCCTAAAAAACGAGCCACCTTGTCAAAAGCCTCCCCGGCGGCATCATCTCGGGTTTCGCCGACCAGCTCATATTCTCCTATGGAGGGCATGTAGACCAGGCTGGTATGGCCTCCTGAAACCACCAGACACAGAGCAGGAAGTTCAATGGCGGAATGCTCCAGAAAATTGGCATAGATATGACCCTCCAGATGGTTGACCGCCAGTAGCGGGCGATTAAGCGCATAAGCAAAGGCCTTGGCAAATGATAGACCCACCAGCAAAGCTCCAATCAAACCCGGCCGGTTGGTAACGGCTACCGCATCAATATCGTTATAGGACAGCCCTGCATTTTCAAAAGCGGTATCTACCACCAAGCCTATATTCTCTATATGTTTGCGTGACGCCACTTCCGGCACTACCCCGCCGAATTGGGAGTGTATATCAATTTGGGAGTTAACCACATCGGATAGTATCTCCCGGCCGTTTTTAACCACCGCGGCAGCCGTCTCATCACAGGAAGTC
>ENA-UOOK01000136-UOOK01000136.1-fermentation-metagenome-genome-assembly--contig:-NODE-136-length-85102-cov-7.020636_pt1 | contig 85102 bp, 83 predicted proteins | sample MGYA00245777_ERZ724023 | MGnify/ENA primary metagenome ERZ724023 (study PRJEB28704, sample SAMN03018312) | fermentation metagenome | biome: anthropogenic terrestrial biome; feature: soil; material...
GAGGAATTAAAAGATAGGCAGTGGGATTACCTGATTCTGGATGAGGCCCAGGCTATAAAGAATCCCGGAACAAAACAGACAAAAGCTATAAAGTCAATTCCTTCAAAGATGCGGATTGCTATGACGGGAACTCCTATTGAAAACCGGCTGAGTGACCTTTGGTCTTTGTATGATTTTCTGAATCAGGGGTTGCTGGGAAATGCCAAAGAGTTTACTAATTTTACAAAAGAGCTTAATGACAATTACGCAGGCTATGCTAAGCTCCGCAGAATGATACAGCCCTTCATGCTGAGAAGGCTTAAAACCGATAAAAGTATTATTTCTGATTTACCGGACAAAATAGAAATCAATGAATATACAGACCTTACAAAAAAACAAATTGTCCTTTATAAGCAGTTGATTGATCAAATTCAGGAAAAACTTGAAGAAGCTGAAGGAATTGAACGCAAGGGACTTGTTTTATCAAGCATAATGAAATTTAAACAAATTTGCAATCACCCTGATCAATACCTGGGCAGAGAAGAGTTTAAGGCTGATCAAAGCGGAAAATTTGAAAAGCTGAAGGAAATATGTGAAACCATATATGAAAAAAGAGAAAAAGTTATAATCTTTACTCAGTTTAAAGAAATGACAGAGCCTATATCTGAATTTTTAAGCGGAGTGTTCCACAGGGAAGGCTTTGTGCTGCATGGAGGTACACCTGTGAAAAAACGTAATGAAATAGTTAAAGAATTTAACAGCGAAAAGTATATTCCGTACATGGTTCTGTCTCTTAAAGCCGGCGGAGTAGGGCTTAATCTGACTGCTGCCAATCACGTTATCCATTTTGACAGATGGTGGAACCCGGCTGTAGAAAATCAGGCAACAGATCGTGCTTTCCGAATTGGACAGAGCAAGAATGTAATGGTTCATAAATTTGTAACAAGCGGTACAATCGAAGAAAAAATTGATGCAATTATTGAAGAAAAACAAAAATTATCAGGAGATATCTTAACATCTGCAGGAGAACAGTGGATAACAGAATATAATAACGATGAGCTGATGAAAATATTTGCATTAGGCGGTGATATTAAATGAGTTATGGAGGATTTGACAAATATGTATCGGCAGCAGAAAAAAGGGAAAAAGCAAATAAATCCCTGATAAAACTTAGAAAGAAAAATCCGGATATTGAACCCATAATAATTGAGGGAAGAACACTTGCCAAAAGCTGGTGGGGTAAAGCGTGGAATTTAAATTTGGAGAGCTACGCAGACTATGAAAACAGAATAGGTAGGGGCAAAAGCTATGTTCGAACTAACATGGTGTTAGATTTAAAAATAACTAAGGGTATTGTGACAGCAAAGGTTCAGGGCAGCAGAGCAAAGCCGTATGATGTTGAAATTTTAATTGATCCACTATCGGATGAAAAATGGAAACAGGTCATTTCTTTGTGCAATAACAGGATTGACTCCCTGGAGCAACTGCTTGAAGGAAAATTTCCTGAAGAATTAGAGGTATTGTTCAAGGATAAAAAATATGGATTATTCCCTTCACCAAAAGAAATACGTTTTGACTGCAGCTGCCCTGACTGGGCAAGTATGTGCAAGCATGTGGCTGCTGCTTTGTACGGTATAGGAGCAAGATTTGACACCAATCCGATGCTTTTCTTTGAACTTCGAAGCATTGACAGTAAAGAGTTAATAAAGAAATCAGTGGAACAGAAGCTTGACAGCATGCTAAAAAATGCAGGAAAGAAAAGTAAAAGAGAAATCGCCGAAAAAGATGTACAGGATATATTTGGACTGCAATGTAATAAGATCCAATTATAATTGGTTACTAAAGGAATTTTAGTGATTTCATAAAATTAATTGACAGCAAGTAATAATAATCATATAATGATAAAATAAAGGGGTATGTTAAAGGGGTATGTTAAAGGGGTATGTTAAAGGGGTATGTTAGGAGGAATTTTATGTCTTTACCAATAAATATTTCGGATTTAATTTATCGCAGAGTTGTAGAAAATGCGCGTGTAGAATACAAAGCTGACTGGAATCCGGAGCCGATTTTACATTCGATTTGTGCTTTTGCAAATGATATAGACAATTGGGGCGGGGGCTATATTATCATTGGTGTAGAAGAAAAGTATGGTATGCCTGTAGTTCCAGTCAAGGGACTGGAGAAAAATTCTATTGATCGCATTAACAGGGAACTATTGCAAAAATGCAATTTGATTGAGCCAAGATACCTTCCTGTTGTCGAACAGATAAGCTTTGAAGGAAAAGAGATTATTGTCTTGTGGATACCAGGAGGAGAATCCAGACCTTACAAGTGCCCGGTTGCTTTTCCTACAGAAAAATCTGCAAGAGGTGATAAGGCATATTACATAAGAAAAATGTCACACAGCATCCGAGCCAATCAGTTGGAAGAAAAAGAACTATTTATGCTTACAAATAATGTTCCTTATGATGATCGGCCAAATATGTCTGCGAATATCGAAGATTTGAAGTCCAGTTTGATTTCGGAATTTTTATATTCTGTTGGTAGTGATTTGTATGATTCCTCATTAAACCGACCTGTCGAAGAAACTGCTACGGCTATGAAATTGATTGGCGGTTCTTCTGAACTTCGAAAGCCATTGAACGTTGGTTTGATGTTCTTCAATGAACGTCCGGATAACTTTTTTGCTTATGCGAGGATAGAGGTTGTTGATAAGCCGGACCAAACCGGCGAAGGAATGACGGAAAAAATATTAACAGGTCCATTAGACCGTCAGTTAAGAGATGCCTTGAGCTATATTAAAAACTATATAATTAAAGAGAAAATAACAAAAATTCCAGGACGGGCAGAAGCGGAGCGCATTTATAACTTTCCATATGCAGCTGTAGAGGAAGTGTTATCCAATGCCGTATATCATCGATCATATCAAATCGGAGAACCTATTACAGTAATGGTAACACCTGAAAAAATGGAAATCACAAGCCTACCCGGACCGGATCGTACCATAACGGATGAAGATATAAAAAACAGACGTATGATTTCCAGAAGATATCGTAACCGTAGAATTGGTGATTTTCTTAAAGAATTGAAATTGATTGAAGGTCGTAATACAGGGATACCTACAATTTTGAGGGCAATGGAAATCAATGGTTCGGATTTGCCGATTTTTGAAACAGACGAGGACAGAAGCTATTTTACAGTAATTCTACCGATACATAAGAATTTTCTTATATCAGGAGAATCGGAAAAACAGAAAAGAATTAAAACCAGACGTAGTTTGTCTCAAATTAAAGATTTAATTTTACAGACACTGGAACAGGAAGGAAATCTTTCATCATACGAACTCGCAGTTGCTATGGGATATACCAAGGTTACGGCTACTGTATTAAAAGCAATTAAAGAGTTGATGAATGAACAAAAGGTTGCTTATCTCGAACCAAATAAAGTACGCACAAGAAATCAAAAAATATGTTTAATTTAAATTCATGATTAGTTTCTATTACTGAGGAAATAGTGAAGAATTGACAAAATTCGCATTCTAAATTCTCCGGTAGATGTTTTAAATATTAATATAAATGATCTAAACTGTTTGATTTTAATTGATAGAGAAGAAAGAGAAAGGGCGAAAACTAAATTATGTCGCAAAATATCTATTTTGCGACATAATAAGAAAAAGCAAGAGGGGGGACCTAATAAGTATAAATTTATATGGCTATTTAAAAAATTCGGGGCTATAAAATGCGTTTTAACGAAAGATATTTCATTAATCGACTATTTATATGGCTATTAAAACATTTCTTCTAAAAACATAAAAATTTAACTGTCATAAGAAATCTTTAAATTTTTATTATTTCAGCCCTTTCAAGCGCGTTATAATGTGTGTAACCGGCAATATGAAGAGGCGTATCACCCAATTCGGAATCTACATGCATGTCACCGAGACATGGATAGCTATGCCAGTATTTTGCAACTGTTTTTTTGGCTTCCTCTCCAAGGCTTTTGTTTACCAGATGCTTGGCTATATTATATCCGTTGCCGCATGGCGCAGATATAATAACTTGTGCTTTTTTTATTTTATTTTTGTTATCCACATACAGCCTAAATTTTGGAACACCCATTTTAAAAGTATCTATAAATTCGTTTATAAGGGGAAACTTTCCATAAGCTAACGTACAAAATGGTTTTGGGAATGCATACTGTAAATTATATTTTTCACATTCTTCCACCATTTTTTCTCTTGTCCATTGGGACATCCATGCTCCACTTTCGCAAGGAGCTATCAATGCTTTTCCGCCGCTGTTATACAATAGCTTCGGAATCTCAACAATTATGTCTTCATGTATTCCCAGCAAAACAGCCAAATCATGTTCTTTGAATTTCCTTGGAAGATATTTTAACGACTCATCTTCAAATTTCATGTATAAATCAGGAAGCTTTATTATTTCGCTTATACTGTCACTAAAATTCAATTTATATTTACCTCTACACCATATACAGTCTTTACCACATACTGTACAAACTTTTTTATTATTTTTTATATTGGGTATAAATTTAGAGTTGGCAAATCTGCTGTCGGTTTTCATATAAAATTCATTTTCGGGTAATCTATTACTTTTTTCGGAACAAATAATAAGTATTTTCATAACTACTTTCCTGCCTCCTTTAGAATATAAGTTGTTGCCATCCTTATTATTTTTTATTTTATACTACATTACAATAATTTTCAGTAACATTTATTACAAACACTAGAAAAAAATATAAAGCTTGTCTTGCCTTTTGTTCTGTTTTTATATATAATTTAGTTATAAAGATTTTGCGACATTTTATTTTTATTACTAAGGAGAAATTATGTACATTAATTATAGCGGCATATGCCCCTCTCCCATGAGCGACTTTTTAGAATATATGCTATCTGTAAAAGGTAAATCGGAAAAAACAGTAAGCGAATATTTTCTTGACCTGAGGATTTTTTACAGATTCCTTGTATTAAGATTCAAACTTAGTTCTAAAACTGAGGTGTTTGATAATATTGATATTTTTCTTGTTTCAATAGAAGTTTTAAAAAAAATTAAAATTATGGACCTCCACGCTTTCATAGCTTTTGTTGACAGGGAAAGAAATAATTCAAACAGGACTAAGGCACGAAAAATTGCATGCCTGCGCTCTTTTTTCAAATATCTTTATTCTATAGTAAAAATAATTCCTGAAAATCCTGCATTGGATTTGGAAACTCCAAAGAAAAACAGCCGGCTTCCTGTTGCCTTGACTCTAGACGAATCAAAGAGCGTTCTTTCATCCATAAGCGGCCCTAATGAAAAGAGAGATTTTGCAATTATAACTTTATTTTTAAACTGCGGGTTGCGTTTATCTGAACTTATAAGTATCAATATAGATAAAATCAAGGGTGATACATTAACTGTTGTAGGCAAAGGAAACAAGGAACGGACTATATATTTAAATGATGCATGCGTAGAGGCCGTTGAAGAATATCTTCAAGTTCGTCCTAAACCAAAACCAGGACATGAAAATGCTCTTTTTATAAGCAATCGAAAAACGAGATTCACACAAAGAGGGGTACAGCATATGGTGGATAAATATTTAAATAAAGCGGGTTTGTCAGGCAAGCACTACTCTCCTCACAAACTGCGGCATACTGCTGCAACTTTAATGTATCAATACGGCCATGTTGATATTCGAACATTGCAAGAAATATTGGGACACGAAAGTGTATCAACTACACAAATATATACTCACATTAATAAAGACCAGCTTCGTGATGCAGTTAAACACAATCCTTTAAATAAATAAATTTTAAATTAAATTCTTATTACTATATAAACTTATGACATAATAATTTTGCTATTATATTCACTATGAATTTGGAGCTTGATTTCAAACAAATGTTTGATTATTTTTCGGGATTATGTTAGAATATTAGGCGGAAAGAGGTGAACTCTATGAATTATGAAGGTTTAAGTGACAAGCAGATCAGCATATTAAAATACATAAAATATGAATTAAATTTAAAAGGATATCCTCCATCCATTCGTGAAATCTGTAAAGCTGTGGGTTTAAGTTCTACTTCTTCGGTGCATTCTCACTTAAACACGTTAGAGAAAAAAGGCTATATAAAAAGAGAAAACAATAAGCGAAGAGCTATTGAATTAATTGACGTTGATGACATATGCTGCAATATGCCTAAAAAGGAAATAGTAAATGTTCCCGTTGTAGGAACTGTAGCAGCAGGACAGCCCATTCTTGCAGTTGAAAATATTGATGACACTCTACCTATTTCCATAGATTTCGTAGGAAACAAGGAATCATACGTTTTAAAGGTAAAAGGTGAAAGCATGATTGAAGCCGGAATATTGAATGGTGATTATGTCATAGTGAATTCACAGAACACCGCCGAAAATGGAGACATAGTGGTTGCACTGATAGACGATGAAGCGACAGTCAAAACCTTTTACAGAGAAAAAGATCATATCAGGCTTCAGCCGCAAAACAGTTTAATGGACCCTATTTTAATAAAAGAGCCATATATTTTAGGTGTTGTCAAGACTGTTGTAAGAAAGTACTAAATAGTAATTTTATACTAAAGAAATATCACCGGCTTATTACGGCGATATTTCTTTTTTCATTTTTTATTAAACTTTTATTTTTTTCTTTATCCCCTCAAACTCAGATAATTTTTCAAGTGAAAGCATTGCTCCCAATTTTGCATGATCGTAAAACAGCCCTCCTTGTATATATGCAATATATGGAAGCCTCATTGGAGCGTCTGCACTTAATTCTACGGATGAGCCGGATACAAATGCACCTGATGCCATTATGACTTGGTCACTGTATCCCGGCATATTCCACGGTATCGGTGATACATGAGCATCAACCGGAGATGCGGACTGGATGGCTTCACATATTTTTACAACCATGTCCATGTTGTTGAATTTTATTGCCTGAATTATGTCACTTCTGTCTTCGTCCAAAGTAGGAGTTATTTCAAATCCCAGTGAACTGAATATTCCTCCGAAAAGCAAAGCTCCTTTCAATGCTTCGGAAACTACATGGGGAGCAAAAAATAATCCTTGCAGCGTATTCCTTGATGTGCCATAGGTAAGTCCGATTTCTCTTCCTACTCCGGGAGCAGTAAGACGGTTTGCAATCCTGTCTATAATTACCCTTCTGCCGGCAATATAGCCTCCTGATAAGGCAATTCCGCCACCGGGGTTTTTTATTAACGAACCTACAGTTACATCAGCTCCTATGTCTGAAGGTTCAATTTCTTCTATGAATTCACCATAACAATTGTCAACCATTATACAAATATTAGGATAAATCTCTCTGATTTTTTCGATAGAATGTTTTATCTTGCCTAAGGTCAATGCAGGTCTGAAACTATACCCTGTTGAACGCTGAATCATTAACAGCTTTGTTTTCATTGTAACTGCTTTTACAGCACTTTCCCAGTCAATATCATTATTATAAAGCGGAATCTCCTTATAAGTAATTCCCGTTTCTTTTAAATTGCAGGGCTCATTGCCTTTTTGCCCCAACACTGTAAGCATTGTATCATATGGTTTCCCTGATATGGAAATCACCTCATCTCCGGAGGTTAAAATCCCGGACAAAGTTAAATACAGTGCATGTGTTCCTGAAGCTATGGAAGGCCTGACCAGTGCATCTTCTGTATGAAATACAGATGCAAATATTTTTTCTGTTTTTTCTCTTCCCGGGTCATCATAACCATAGCCTGTGTTCCAGTAAAAATTTGTATAATCAAGTTTGTTTTCCTGCATTGCGGAAATAACCTTATACTGGTTGTATTCTCTTATTTCTTCTATTTTTTCAAAATAATTTTCCTTAATAGATTTTTCAACTTTCGTTACATATTCAAAAACAGGCTTGCTTATTTTAAACCGTTTACATAATATATTTTCTGTTAACATCCTAACCCTCTGTCACATCATTGCTAAATATCCTTACAGGCCTGGAAGGCAGTATGGACGTTATTGCATGTTTGTAAATCAATTGCTGCCCTTTTTCCGTTTCAACAAAAATTACGTAATTATCAAATCCTGCCACTGTACCTGCTACCTTATGTCCGTTATTTAAAAAAATTATAATAGTAATTTTTTCCTTTCTTACTTTATTTAAAAAAGAATCTTGCAGATTGATACTGTTCATTTCTTCTCCTCCTTATATTTTTGTTTTCAAATAATCATATATGCTGTCAATGGTAGAATTGATTAGATTTGTATCTTCGATACAAAACCATTTTACGTTTTTATCTTTCTTAAACCATGTGTATTGCCGTTTTGCAAACCTTCTTGTGTTTCGTTTCAGCACTTTCACGGAGTCTTCAATGCTCATCCTGCCTTCAAGGTAATCAATTATTTCCTTATAGCCTATTGCCTTCATCGAAATTAAATTCCTGTCATACCCTTTATCAAGCAAATCTTTGACTTCATCTACCAATCCTTCTGAAATCATTTCATTGACCCTTTTATTTATTCGTTCGTAAAGTGTTTTCCTATCCATGAATAATCCTATGAGTATACATTCATACTTGCTTCCAGGTTTTCTTATGTTCGAATTGATCTCTGAAAATTTTTTGCCTGTAATATCATAGACTTCCAATGCACGTATAACTCTTCTTATATTATTTCTGTGAATTTTTTCGGCAGACTCTGGATCAATTTGCTGCAGCTTTTCATAAAGTGCATCTTCACCGTAAGTTTTGCAGTAATTAGCATAATAAGATCTTATTTTTTTGTCAGATTTAACTTTTCCAAAATCCAGGTCATATATAAGGGAATTTACATATAAGCCGCTCCCTCCTACAATAATTGGAACTTTATTATTTAGAAGAATGCTGTCGATAATTTTTTCTGCATCTGATTTATAGTCGGAAACTGAATAATTTTCATTAGGATTTACAATGTCAATCATGTAGTGCGTTATCCCTTGCATTTCGAAATCAGATATTTTGGCTGTTCCGATATTCATGCCTTTGTAAACCTGCATCGAATCAGCCGAAACTATTTCAGAATCAAGCATTTTAGCAAGTTCAACAGATACGTGAGTCTTTCCAACAGCGGTAGGCCCTATAATAACAATTATTTTATTGATCATATTCTGAAGTCCTTTAATAATTTTTGTTTAATTTCAATTTTGTACTCTTTCAAACATTTTTTCGATTTCATATTTTGTCATTTTAATTATAACCGGTCTCCCATGAGGACATGTGTATGGATTTTCAGTTTTATTAAGATCTTTTAACAAAGCTTTTACTTCCTGTGGATGAAGTTTATCACCTGCCTTAACTGATTTTACGCAGGCATTCTTAATTATTTTGGAAAGCTCTAAGTTCAAATTGTTTTTGTCGTTATTTTTTATAGAATCAAGTATAGTAAAAAAAACATCCTTTATATTTGAATTTCTGAATAACACAGGTATATTATTTATAAGTATAGCATTTATACCAAAATTTTCAACGGAAAAGCCCAAATTATCAAATATTTCCAGATTTTCCATAGCAATATGGTAGTCTTTGAAAGACAAATCAATTACTTCAGGCACTAAAAGCTCCTGCCTTATTATATCCTTGTTGTTAAACTGATTCAAGAATCTTTCGTAGTTGATTCTTTCATGAGCCGCATGCTGGTCTACCATGTACATTTCGGTTTTCGCCTGATTTTCACATATAATGTATGTATCCATTAAGATCCCTATGACCGATAATTCCGGTATCTTTCGCTCATAATCTTTGATTTCGATAAATGACTGCTGTTCAGCCTCCTGTTGTACAGATTCACTTTCTTCTTTTGCAGTATTTTTAATTGCTTCATCAAATATATTTTTTGTGTCTTCTGTGTCTTCTGTGTCTTCATTTAGATTAATTTCTGTAAGTCTGATATTGGTGAAATCATCTTGCTTGGCATCCTGAAAAATATCTTCTTCTTGTCCATTTCCGTATTTGTCAAATTTCTCATATATTGATAAAGATGAATTACTGTCTTCTACTTTGTTTGAAGAATAATCGCCTGTATGTGTTAAAGTTTCTTTTTTTACTTCCTTTATTATATTATTGGAATGCAGTGCTGAAAAAATTGCTCTTTTTATTTCATTCAGCGTAAACTCCTCATTTTGAAATCGAATTTCTGTTTTAGCAGGATGAACGTTAACGTCTATCAAGGAAGGGTCTGTTTCTATTTTTAAAAAACATGCAGGGTGTTTGTTTTTTGGCAAAAGTGTATTATATGCGGCATCAATAAAATATCCTATCCGTTTATGCTTAATATATCTTCCATTTACAAAAATAATCTGCTGTTTTCTGTTTCCTCTGTAATAGTTTAAATTAGTTGTAAAACCTGTGATTTTTATATTGCTACCTGTATAATAGACTTTTATGAGTGAATTATACAAGTCCTTTTCAAACAAGCTTGAAATAGTGTTTAAAAAATTATCAGTTTTTGGAGTTCTGAATACAACCTTGCCGTTGTTAATATATTTAAACGAAATATTTTCTTTGCTGAGAGCCAATGAAAGTACTGCTTCACTTATATTGCCGCTTTCAGCATTGTCGCTTTTTAAGAATTTCTTTCTTGCAGGAACATTATAAAAAAGCTTTGTGATGATAATGGTTGTCCCAACAGGACAGCCTATGTCTTCCTTTGATATAACTCTGCTTCCGTCAATGATTATTTTTGTTCCTGAAGAATCAGATGAGGTTCTTGTAATCATTTCCACATGAGCAACAGATGCAATACTTGCCAGAGCCTCTCCTCTGAATCCAAGTGTATGTAGTGAATTCAAATCGTCGGAAGACAGAATTTTACTTGTTTGGTGCCTTTTAAAAGCATTTTCTGTTTCATTTCTTTCGATACCGCTGCCGTTGTCCGTAATACGAATAAAACTTTTACCTCCATTCCTGATTTCAGCAATGATTTCATCAGCCCCGGCATCTATGGAATTTTCAACTAGTTCCTTCACGATCGATTTAGGATTTTCTATAACTTCACCTGCAGCTATTTTATTAATAGTTTCATTATCCAATAAATGTATTTCAGCCATATTATACCTTCTTGCTTTAAATGTGTTTAGCTTTTTCTACCAATTCGTTCAGAAGCGTAAATGCCTTGACAGGAGTTATATTATTGATGTCAATGTTTTTAATATTATCGGCCAATTTTTTATATTCTTTGTTCTGGATTTTTTCCATGGGATCCTCTTGAAACATGGATATTTGAAAATTGTCGTCTATCATATTTTTCTTCTTTTTAGCAAAGGGGTTATTTATATCGCTGTTGTCAAGTTGCTTTAATATTTCCTTTGCCCTCACAACAACCTCCTCAGGCAATCCGGCAAGATTTGCCACTTGTATGCCGTAGCTCCTGTCTACACTTCCTCTTGCTATCTTTCTTAAAAATATTATTTTATCATCATTATCTTTAATTAAAATACGGTAGTTTTTCACGCTTTTCAATTTGCTTTCTAGCTCCGAAAGTTCATGGTAGTGGGTTGCAAAAAGGGTCTTTGCTTTTATTTTTTTAGCAATGTATTCAACCACACTCCAAGCGATACTCAATCCATCATAAGTGCTGGTGCCCCTTCCTATTTCATCAAGAATCAATAAGCTGTTTTCAGTAGCATTGTTTAATATATTTGAAACTTCGCTCATTTCAACCATAAACGTGCTCTGTCCACGGGACAAATCATCAGATGCGCCCACACGAGTGAAAATTTTGTCCAGTATACATATATTGGCACTTTTAGCAGGAACAAAACTTCCTACGTGAGCCATAAGCGCTATTAATGCAACTTGCCTCATATATGTTGATTTACCAGCCATATTAGGTCCTGTAATGATTGACATGCGATGCTCTTTGTTATCGATATACGTATCGTTAGGCACAAAGATTTCATTTCTCATTATTTTTTCAATTACAGGATGCCTTCCGTCCTCAATTTTAATATAACCCTTGTTATTCATTTCGGGCTTTATATAGTTATTTTTTACAGCAGCTACTGCCAGTGAATTCAATGCATCTATGACTGCGATGTTATGGGCGGTATTCTGTATTCTTGCAACTTGTCCTTTGATATGCTGCCTGACCTGGAGGAACAATTCATATTCAAGCTTCATCATCTGATCGTCAGCATTTAATATTTTGGCTTCCATTTCCTTTAATTCAGAAGTCACATATCTTTCGCAGTTGGTAAGTGTTTGTTTCCTTATGTAATAATCGGGAACAAGTCCTAAATATGACTTTGTTACTTCAAGATAATATCCGAATACCTTTGTGTACCCTATTTTTAAATTTTTAATGCCGGTTGTTTTCCTCTCCTTTATTTGAAGTTCCGAAATCCAATTTTTGCCGTTTACTGTTATTTCCTTTATTTTATCAATTTCATCGTTAAAGCCTTCCTTAATGATTCCTCCTTCTGTGACAGAAACAGGAGGTTCATCTACTATTGATTTGTCAATTAAATCATGAATGTCCTCCAAGGTGTCAAAGCTTTCGTAAATATCGGATAACATTTTTGAACTAAGCTGTGAAATTTCTATTTTTAAATCCGGAAGGCTGGACAAGGATTGTTTCAAGGAATTTAAATCTCTTCCGTTGCAGTTTCCATATACAATTCTACTAAGGAGACGTTCAATATCATAAACATTTTTTAAATATTCTCTTATATTATTAGAAATCATTAAATTATTATAAAGCTCTTCCACAGCATCAAGCCTGTTGTTGATTAAGTCTATATTTTTAAGAGGTTCTTCAATCCATTTTTTAAGCTGTCGTCCGCCCATTGCAGTATTTGTGCAGTCCAATACACCGTAAAGTGTCCCTTGTCCTTTTTTACCACGCACTGTCTCTGTAAGCTCAAGGTTTTTTCTTGTGCCAGAGTCTAAATACAGATAATCTCCGGTATTGTAAAAATGTAGTTTTTTTAGATGTTCCGGTGATGTTTTCTGAGTTTCATAAAGGTAATTTATAAGCATCCCAAGTGATATTACCGCATAGTTGTTGTCGGAAATCCCGAAGGAATCCAATGATATCACATTGAAATGCTTTAATATTATAGATTTATATTCATTGAAACTTAGAATTTCAGTACAATTCATTTTTTCATCTATAGAATCATCACCTGTAAGTTTATTTGTAATTATTTCTGAAGGGTTAATTTTAGATATTTCTTCTTTTAACAAATCATATTTTTTGCTGTTGTCTATACCGAAATCACTTAATTGAATATTTTCCGTAACGTACAAATCACCAGTTGAAATATCAGCGTAGCACATTCCGAAACCATTGTCCAAATACGTGCAGCACAGATAATTGTTGCTTTTTTCGTCGAGCATGTCTTGGTCAATTATTGTGCCGGGAGTTATTACTCTTATAACATCACGTTTTACAATACCTTTTGCTTTTGATGGATCTTCCAGCTGTTCGCAGATTGCAACCTTGTATCCGCTTTCTATAAGTTTGGGTATATAACTGTTAACTGCATGGTATGGAACCCCGCACATAGGTGCCCGTTCTTTCTGGCCGCAATCACGGCCAGTAAGGGCAATTTCCAAAATCTTGGAAGCGGTTATGGCATCATCAAAAAACATTTCATAAAAATCACCCAGCCTGTACATAAGTATGCAGTCCCGGTACTGATTTTTAATGCCCATATACTGTTCCATCATAGGCGTATATTTCGCCATTGCAAAACCACCTCCTTTAATTATAAAGCAATTATTCCTAATTGTTCATCATTGCCAAAAATTAATTACATCCTGTACAGCTAATGCTATACTATTTCCCCTTCCATATGGAAGGTCTTTACACCGGTTATTCGTACATTAACAATCTTGCCTATCAACTCTCGTTCCCCTTTAAAATGAACAAGCCTGAAGTGTGATGTTCTTCCTGTCAGATAATTTTTACTGCTTTTACTTACTGACTCTACCAATACAGGATAAACTTTGTTTATACACATGTTGTTCTTTTTTAACATTATAGGGTACAAAACATCAAGCAGTCTGTCAAACCTGTTGTGCTTTATTTCATCAGGCACCTGATCTTCCATTTCAGCAGCTTTTGTGCCTTCTCTTACAGAATAAAGAAATGTAAACGCAGAATCATACTGCGCCTTTTTAACAACATCTATTGTTTCCTGAAAATCCTCCTCCGTCTCTCCAGGAAATCCAACGATTATATCTGTAGTAATTGAAATATCAGGAATTTCTTTCCTTAATTTCTCTACAAGGTTTAAATAGTGTTCCTTAGTATATCTCCTGTTCATTCTTCTTAATATATCGTTGCTTCCCGATTGTATGGGAAGATGAACATGATTGCATACTTTGTCACATTCCTTGATAGCTTTAATAAGTTCATCCGTAAGGTCTTTAGGATGAGAAGTCATAAAACGGATTCTTTCAATGCCGTCTATTTTATCCAATTCATATAAAAGTTCCGCAAATGTAGGCATATTTTCAATTCCGTTTCCATAAGAATTGACGTTTTGGCCCAAGAGTGTAACTTCTTTGCAGCCATCTTCAGCCAGCATCTTTACTTCATTTATTATCTCCTGCGGATTCCTGCTTTTTTCCCTTCCTCTTACATATGGAACTACACAGTACGTGCAGAAGTTATTGCATCCGTAGGTTATGTTAACAAGAGCCTTATATTTAAATTTCCTTATTTTGGGCATATTTTCATATATTAGTTCTGTATTGTCTATAATATCAACGCTTTTTTTATTGTTAACCTCTACATCATAAATTAATTCGGGAAGCTCCTGTATTGTGTTTGTACCAAATATTATATCAACAAAGGAGAACTTTTCTAAAAGTTTTTCTCTAATTTCTTTTTTTTGCATCATACAGCCGCATACTGCAACCAGCATATCCGGCTTGTTCCTTTTTAAGCCCTTGACCTGGCCAAGCTTTCCAAATACTTTAAGTTCTGCGTTTTCTCTTATAAGACATGTGTTGAACACTACCAAATCAGCATTTTTTTCATCATCAGTTTCTTCGTAACCAACTGATGTAAGAATTCCGCATATCTTTTCCGAATCATGTTCATTCATCTGACAGCCATACGTTAAGACATGATATGTTTTTCTTCTTCCATTCATAATAAAATACTGCTCATTGAAGTTTCTCAGTTCAATTGCCATATTACTTGCAAGCCCTATATTTCCAATATCAAAGGTTTTCGTATAATTTTCTTTCATGTTTCTCCATCTTTCTGTTTTATCTTGAATATTATATCATTTAACAATAATTTGTTCAATATAAAAATATGGACAATAGACAAGAGCAAAAGACAAACTGCCCTAAATAATACAACAATATTTAATCAATTAAGTAAATGGCATAAGAAGAAAGTCACTGCTTTTTTCTTATGCCATTTATGTTTTCTTTAGCTTCTTTTGGTATCACATGCAGCTGATGATGAGCATCCTTCACAGCCGCAGCCACAACTGAGGTCGCCTGATTTTTTCTTTTTGATTTTATAAATAACAACTGATATTACAGCAGCTGCTATTACAGCTGTGACAATAAAATCTGTCATTATAAGCTCCTTTCTACTAATCTGTATTTTTCAATAAAACAGCTTCAACATCCTTATAGTCCAATGGATAAAGTTCTAACAACGCTTTATTAATTGCATTTTTCCATAATTCACCTGGAACCTTGCAATAACTTTTATCTTTTAAAACAATTGTGCATTCATAATTAAGGCAGTCTGTATAGTCATGAGAAACTTTATATAAATTTTTTCTGTCAATAACACCTACATCTTCCAAACACCTGAGTGTCCTGTATACAGTTGCAATTCCTACAGAAGGATCTTCCTTGATCGTTTCACAATAGATTTCTTTGCAGGAAGTATACTGATTTTTCAATATAATTTCAATAATTAATTTCCTTTTCTTAGTGATTCTGTAACCATTTTGTCTCAATTCATCAAGAATAGTTTCTTTATTTTTATTTTTTTTCTCAACACATATGCATTTTTCCCATGAACTATCCATAAAATTATCACCACCTGCATAATTTAAATTAAGCTATAAAACTGCCGACCTGGTATATTACAAATGCAACAATGTAAGCTGTAAGCATTTGTATTGCCACTGCTCCACCGGTTCTCCTGAAAGTTTTCAGCTCTCTTCTCATTGCACCTACTGCCGCAAAACATGGCATGCACAGAAGATTAAATACCATATACGAATATGCTGCAATATCCGTCTTAATATCCTGCTTCATAGTATGAAGAGCATTTTCGTCAGCTCCTTCAAACAACACAACCTCTGAATAAATGTCAAAAGCTTCATCAGGATCATATTCACCATTTTCAAAACCAAACTCCTCTAATTCCACAGAATCATATTTTGAAAAATATCCTTCAAGATATTCAGGGGTAACATCATCATCATAAAGCTGTGCAAATGTAACAACAACCATTTCTTTTGCAATCCATCCGGTTACAACTCCCACAGCAGGTTTCCATTCACCAAATCCCAAAGGTTTAAATACCGGCGCAATTGCATTTCCAAAAGACGCAAGAAAACTTTCATCCATTTCCGCCAAATTGCTTCCGTCTTCATTTTCAGCAGCATTAACTCCATTGAAAGAATCAACATTGAAGTTGCTTAAAGACCAAATAAGTATTGTTGATAAAAATATTATTGTCCCGGCTTTAACTGCAAAGCCCTTAACTTTTTCCCATCCGTGAAAAATGACACTTCTAAAAGTAGGGACTCTGTACCTAGGCAGTTCCATTACAAAATTCGATGTCCCTGACTTATAAACAAATTTGTTAAGTAGCAGCGCCACTACAATGGCTACAATAATCCCAAGCATGTAAAGAGAAAATGTTATGAGAGTCTTATTTCCCGTTGCAAAAAACGTTGAAACAAACATTGCAAATATAGGTATCTTGGCTCCGCAAGGCATAAAGGTAGTAACAATTGTAGTTATTGTTCGGTCCTTTTCAGTGTCAAGAGTCCTGGTTGCCATAATGCCGGGAACACCACATCCAAATCCCATCAGTAAGGGAATAAAAGACTTGCCGGAAAGACCAAACTTTCTGAATATTCTATCCATTACAAAAGCTATCCTAGCCATGTATCCGCAGTCTTCAAGAATTGAGATCAGCATATACAGTATCAATATGAGAGGGAGAAATCCTATAACAGCCCCAATGCCTTCAAATATTCCATCTACTACCAGGGAGTAAACCACAGGAGAAGCTCCTGAGATCAATTCACCTACTGTATCGGTCAGAGCCCCCCAAGCAGTTTCGACCACATCTGCCAACCATACTCCCGGACTGGGAAGACCATCTATAAACAGAAAATTTTCACTAAAAGTACATGCAAACAATATATACATAACAACTGCAAATATGGGTAAAGCTAAAATACGATTGGTAAGTATCTTATCTAACTTGTCGGATCTTGTTTCCACATGACCGGTTTTTGATTTAATTACAGTTTTCTTAACCAAACCTGAAATAAATTTATACCTTAAGTCCGCTATTTTTGCCTCAGTATCCCCATCTGCATATTGTTCGGTTTCCGTGATAATTTTTTCGACAGCAATCTTTTGATTTTCAGTCAAAGTATCTATTACCAGCTGGTCATTTTCAACTATTTTAATTGCCTTCCAAAGGTTTTGTGAATCTGAGTATTCTGATATCTCCGCTGATGAGTAGCCACTTTCAGAATGTTCATATTCAAGTATGTCGGCAATAGCATCAATAGCCGAATTAATGTTTTCGTCAAATACCTGCAGGAACTTTGGCGTTTTATAGCTTTCAGCAGCAAAAACAGCAGCATCCATTAATTCGTCAACGCCTCTTGCGTTTCTTGCCACAATGGGCACAACCGGGATTCCTAAAAGTTCGGATAACTTTTTACAGTCAATTTTGTTTCCCGATTTTTCCACTTCGTCCATCATGTTCATAGCAATAACTGCCGGCATTCCTGTTTCTATGATCTGAAGAGCCAAGTATAAATTTCTTTCAATATTGGTTCCGTCTACAATGTCAATTACCACATCAGGCCTGTCATTGACAATGTAATTTCTTGCAATAACTTCCTCTTCAGAATAAGGTGACAAAGAATAAGTACCGGGAAGGTCCATAATATAAATGTTCTTATTCTTTTTATAAATTCCTTCTTTTTTATCCACGGTAACACCTGGCCAGTTTCCAACATGTTGCTTTGCGCCGGTAAGCTCATTAAAAAGTGTTGTCTTTCCGCTGTTTGGATTTCCAGCCAGGGCTATTGTATAATTCATATGATTCCTCCTTGTTAGTTAAAGCTAACCTAATTATTAAATTTATGGCTTTAACTGCTCGGCAAATAACATGCCGATAAAAATTCAATTCATAATTCCAATAAAATCTGTTTTTGATTACCTTACATTTTTACTACATTTTCACTGTAATATTTTCTGCCTCGGTTTTTCTAAGACTTAATTCATATCCTCTTATGTTTACTTCAATTGGGTCACCTAAAGGGGCTACTTTAATTACCTTAATTTTTATTCCGGGAGTAACACCCATATCCATAATTCTTTTTTTCAATGGACCTTTCTGTCCGATGGAAGTTACAATACCCTCCTGTCCCGGATTCAATTCTCTTAAAGTCATAAAATCCTCCATTTTATTTTACAATTATCATTTGGGCTAAGCCTTTGTTAACAGCTATTTTAACACCCTTTACCAACAAAATTAGTCCATCTTGATTTTCGCCTAAAACATGGACTGTTTGGCCCTTTATAAAACCTAAATCTTTTAGTCTGCGTTTCATTTCTTCTTTACCTTTAAAATCACAAATTTCCCTAATCTCTCCAGGTGCTACCATTGCTAATGACATATGCCTTGACTCCTTGTTTGTATTGAGAATGACTATCAATAATCTCTATCGTTAGTATAAGCTAACTTGATTCTTATGTCAATAGGCTAAATGATAATTAATATCATTTAAATAATTTTATTTAAAAATAAATACCCCAAACTTTTAGGGTATTTATTTTTAATTTTATCAAGTTAACTTCTCAAGTTTCATCTTGTCTGAGAATACCTTTTCGGGATAAAGTATGGGCATTTGTTAATTTTATCTTCATAAATATCGGCATCTATTCCAAAAATATTTTTTAGCATTGGCCTTCTAATTATTTTATCAGGTGTTTCATAATCGCATATTTCTCCATGACTCATTACCATAATTTCATCTGAATACCTTGATGCCTGATTTAAATCATGCAGCACCATGACTACTGTTATTCCCAAGTTTTTATTCAGTTCCTTAATCAGTTCAAGGACTTCAAGTTGAAATGATATATCAAGGAATGTTGTAGGCTCATCAAGGAGTAAAACCTTCGGCTTTTGAGCCAATGACATGGCAATCCAGGCTCTCTGGCGCTCACCTCCTGACAGGGTGAAAACAAGTCTTTTTTTCAGTTCTATGAGGCCTGTTTTTTTCAATGCCCAATCTACAATTTCATTATCTTCTCTCAACAACCTCTTTCCAAAACTCAGATGAGGGTATCTGCCGTAAGATACAAGTTCTTCAACAGAAATATCAGATGGAACATTTTTTACCTGTGGCAGTACTGCTAAATTTTTAGCAATTTCCTTAGTGTTGATTCTGTTGATATTTTGATCATCTAAAAAGATATTTCCCTTTGAAGGTTTTATACACCTGCTTATTGCTTTTATAAAGGTGGATTTACCGGAGCCGTTAGGACCTATTACAGTTACAATTTTACCTGAATTTATTTGGAGCGTAATATTTTTCAGAGCTTCTTTATTCCCATATTTAACATTTAAGTTTTCAACTGAAATTTCCATACTAATACTCTCCCTTTCTTCTTAGCAGGTACAGGAAAAATGGTGCTCCCAAAGCAGCCATTATGATTCCCACAGGTATTTCCACGGGTGCAAACATAACACGTGCCAGGGTATCACAAAGGAGTACAGTGGCAGATCCTGTAAATATCGTGGCTGACAGTAAGTATCTGTAATCCGAACCTATAAATAACCTTGTAATGTGAGGAACTATCAGTCCCACAAATCCCAGAAGGCCTGCAACACTCACTGCTGCTCCTGCAAGAAGAGATGAAATAATAATAAATAAAAAACGTGTCCTTTCCACATTTAAACCCAATCCTGTGGCTACCTCATCCCCAAGCATTAAAATATTCAGCCTGTTGGGCACAATCATTACTAAAATAATACCTAACAGTGCATATGGCCATATCATAGTTACATGCTTCCAGTTGACAGCAGAAAGACCTCCAACCATAAATCCGATTACTCCTGACACTTTATCCGGATAGAATGTCATTATGATGTTATTTCCGGCCCCTAAAAGAGATGAAACCGCTACTCCGGCCAAAATCAATCTAGTGGGTGCCGCACCTTCTTTCCATGCCAGAAAGTATATAAATAAGGTTGCCATAAGCGCTCCTGCGAAAGAGCCCAAAGGCGCCAAATAATAGTGACTAGGAAAAAGTATTAAAACAATAAGTGTCATAAGTCCGGCACCGGAAGATACTCCTATAATATTAGGACCTGCCAAAGGATTTCTCATTATACCCTGCAATATGGCTCCGGAAAGAGCCAGGCAAGTACCTACAAGTGATGCCACTATTGTTCTGGGTAATCGCACGTTCCATATTATTTGATAGTTTTCGTTAAATTTCTCTGTAAATAATATATCAATTATTTCTTTAAAGGATATCTTAACCGCTCCATTAGCCAAACTTATTAAAAAACTTAATACCGAGAAGCATATAAATACGGTCAAAATCAGTCCTTTATTTATTTGTTTATTCTTAGCTTCCAACGTCATAATTATCTCCCGACGGTGAAAATTCGCTACATACAAATTTTCACTGTTATTGATGTTATTGGATACAAATTATTTAAATACTTCAGGGTACAATATTTTTGCAAGTCCCTCATAGGCTTCTGGGTATCTTTGGTTGGGCTTGTACAAGTATAAATCTTTTGGAAGAATTATATATCTGTCTTCTTTTACAGCCGTTAAGCTTGCCCAGGCCGGATTATCTTCAAAATCGCTTTTGAGCTGTTCTTCAATTTTCTCTATATCACTGCCCATTGTCTGTACAAAAATGAAATCGGGATCTTCCTGTATTATTTTTTCCATACTGAATGTTTTTGTATCCGATGTGCTGTCTGCTGCATCAGAAATATTTACGGTATTTAAATCTTTAAGCATTTCTCCAACCATTGTGTCTGAATTTCTTACTGTAAGATTTTTTGCTGTTGCAAATAATATTACTATTTTGTAGTTTTTGTCCATAGGAGCTTTTGCTACTATTCCATCTACTTTTTTTTGAACCTGACTTACATGGCTTTCATATAAATCTTCTCTCTCTGTAATTGCAGTAAAGATCCTCATTGTTTTATAGTAATCTTCAAGTAGGTTATTTTCTAATGAAATAACTTGAATATCACTTTGTTCTAAGGCCGGAATCATTTCCCTTTGAGCACTGTAACTGCCTGCAATAATTACCAGGTCCGGTTTTAAAGATAATATTTTTTCCAGGCTTGGTGATCCAATCTTCCCTACTGTTTCTGCCGACATGGCATTTTCAACAACCTTATCTTCTGATTCATCAACTCTGCCTATGACGGTTCCGCCTGCTTGATCCCAAATTTCAAGTAGAGAATTTTGCAGTACAATAACTCTTTTAGGGTTTTTTGAAATTGTTACCTCTTCACCTCTGGAATCTGTAAACACTACATCTTTTTCATTTATAGTTATTCCGTATTCAGATGGTTGATTTTCGGCCTCTGAATTTTCTTCACCACTCTTTGCTGTTTTGTCATTATTATTGCCGGCGCACCCTGTTAACAATAGAAATACCGCCACACACGTACATAATAAAGTAACTAATTTTATTTTTTTCATACTTCCTCCTATAATTACAAAATAATTTCTTCACCTTTAAATCAAAGTATATCCTCTTTTGGTAATCATTTTGCCGTCCTTAACATATGTTGAGCTGTTTCCCACAATTACAATACTTGTCATATCTACTATTTCAAAATTCATTGTATCTAAAGTGCACATATGATATTCTTGGTTTTCTCTGGACACATTTTTTACTATGCCCACTGGTGTTGATTTCTCTCTGTACTTTTTTATAATATCAAAGGCATGTTTTAAATAGTCCCGGCGTGTACTGCTCCTGGGATTATAAAAACATATTACAAAATCTCCTTCTGATGCTGTTTCCACTCTTTTGTAGATAAGTTCCAAAGGTGTAAGCAGGTCGCTGAGGCTAATATGGCAGAAATCATGCATCAGCGGTGCTCCCAACACTGCCGCAGCTGCTGTAGAAGCTGTAACACCACTGATGATTTTAACTTTTTCACCATTGGCCATTCCAAGTACAAGACCCGCCATACCGTATACCCCGGCATCGCCGCTGCTGACAACAGTAACTGTCCTTCCTGTCTTTGAAATTTCCACCGCCTTTTTGACTCTTTCTGTTTCTTGTTTCATTCCGTTTGATATTACTTCTTTATCCTTTATAATGTCAGATATTAAGCTAATATACATCTTGTAACCAACTATAACTTCCGAATTTTCAATTGCCTTCCTAGCCTCGTACGTAAGTATATCAAGACTGCCGGGACCTATTCCTACTACATATATCATTTAAGTTCCCTCCTTTAATAGTTTATTAATTTAATCTGTAATTATTAATTATCCTCCACGCTGTACAAAATAGCGTTGCATATTGCCGCGGCAACGTTACTTCCTCCTTTTCTTCCTTTTGCTACAATATATTCCGTATTTTGAAGATTCATAAGCAGTTCTTTTGCTTCAACCACATTGACAAATCCCACTGGTACTCCTATTATGAGTTCTGGAGATAGCTTTTTTTCTTCTACCATTTCACTTAGCTTTATTAATGCTGTAGGAGCGTTGCCTATGGCAAAAACCACAGGACCGTCTATCTGCGATGCTCTTTCCATCGAAACTGCAGCCCTGGTTTCGCCACGTTTCTGTGCTTTTTTTGAAACATCTTCATCTGCCATAAAGCAAATTATATTTATTCCGTATTTGGCGGCAGCTTTCTTGTTTATCCCGGCTGCAGCCATGTTTGTGTCTGTAACAATAGTTGCTCCTTTTTTAAAGGCTTTTTTTGCATTTTTTATGGCATTTCCTGAGAAGCATAAGCTATGCAAATAATCAAAATCTGCCGTAGTATGTATAACTCTTTTTATTATAGGGGCAAGTTCAGGGTCAAGCTTGATATTGCCAAGTTCTCCCTGTATTATTTCAAAACTTCTTTTTTCAATATTATGAGGTTCCGTAATTTTAATATTTTTCATAATTCCCTGCCTATCATATGATTTAAACTCTTTAAACTCAACTGTATAGTCATTCTGAGAAGCTGCAACCGTAACTGAATTTATTACTGTCTTTTTAATTATTAATTTGGAAGAATTGCTGTCCATAATTGCAGCTCTTTCACAAACAGAATCAACACCTGTCACGTCTCTTACAAAATCCGAGCCTGTAAAATCTCCCTTGATTTTATTCAGCTGCTCCTTTGTATATGTATGAAAAGGCACCTTGAAAATCTCCGCAACTTTAATGATACCTTTTTCATCTTTCTTTAGTTCTATGGAATTTAATGATTTTACTGCAAAAATGCTTATATTGTTTTTGCGGAGCACTTCCCTTATAGCATCGTATATATCATTGAAATCCGCACCTCTTTTGCAGCCCACTCCTATTGAAATTATTTTAGGTATTAGGGTTAATGTGTTTTCAAAGGTTTTCTTATTCTCATCAAGGCTTATACATATACCTGTTTTCTCTTCGGAAAAGGATATTTCTTTTGGTATACGTCCCTCTACATTAAAATCACTTGTAAATCCAATTTGTTTATTTTCAAGTATATCCGCCGCCACATCTCTTGCTTTCTTCAAACTCATTATGTGAAGATTATGACTGCATGCCCACTGATCAACGGCAAATTTATTGTTTACATCCGTTGCTGTTGTAATTATCGGATTACCTCCGATTGCCAAAGCTAATTTCACGGTAAGTTCATTTGCTCTGCCTATGTGACCGCTCAAAAGTGAAATTACGTTTATCCCCTTTTCGTCAATACATATGACTGCAGGATCCGTCTTTTTACTTCTTATATTTTGAGCTATTGCTCTTACGGCAATTCCTGCTGCACCTATAAAAATAATGCAGTCTTTTTCCACAAAAGATTTTGCCACACTTTTATATAAATTATCTTTACGGAGTTTAACGTATTTTGCAGACTGTACATATTTTTTTGGGACAAAAGCTTCTATATTTTCATTGCTGAAATTTTCAATTATTTTGTCGCTGAGCAAGGCTCCGGAATTCGAAAAAGCGTATATGACGATGTTCATTGCTACCTCTTATATTTTTAAATTGTTATTTGATAATATTACTTTTGCCGCTCTGAGTCATCAGCTAAAAAGTAAGATAGAGAAATTCATGATTCGTCTGGCGGCAAATACCCACTTCCCTTTCCGCTTATTATGTATATAGGGTTTTGAGCCGTCATCAAATCATATGTCCCTGCTTTTTTGGCTTTTGATATCGACATATTTATTATCTCAACATTGTTCAGTTTATATTTTTTCACACAAATGACAGCTTCGTTCAAGCTTTGTAATGCTATTGTATTAATGACTATATTTACCTGTGGATTTTTTTGAAGTACAGCATTTATTATTTTATCCATACTTCCTCCACTGCCTCCGATAAACACACAATCGGGTGCAGGCAGATCATGAAGGCATCCTGGTGCTTCAGCTTCCACCACTTGTATGTTAAATGCCTTAAATTTTTTTATGTTTTTCTTAATTAATGAAACGGCATCTTTATTTTTCTCTATTGAAAAGACTTGGCCTTCGTGTAATTTCAGGGCAATTTCCACAGATACACTGCCTGTTCCGCCGCCTATATCATAAACCGTAGAATTACTTTTCAAATTCAGCTTTCCAATGGAAACCATCCGTACTTCACTTTTTGTCATAGGCGTTCTGCCCGTAATAAATTCCTCGTCTCTTATTGGCCTTAGCCAAACATCCTTATCAAGACAGCTATCATTATGTATTATAATTACATTAAGTTTTTCAAACTTCATTTTTGCAATTTCACAAGCGGTAGCTTCGATAATTTTCTCATTTGAATAAGATAAATTTTCTCCTACGCTTACTTTCAGGTGTCCAAGCCCTTTAGAGCAAAGAATTTCGCATATTTTGTCAGGGCTGCTGCTGTCATCGGTAATCATAAATATTTTTTTATTAAACATAACCTCAGAAACTATGTTTGCTGTCCTTCCGTGAGAACTCAGCAGCTTTATGTTATCCCATGGCAAGTTTAGTTTTGAGCAGAAATATTGGAGTGAACTTATTGCAGGAATATTTGCAACTTCTATATCTCCGTTTTTCAAAAGAGATTCAGTAAGTTTTTTTGAAAGGCTGTAAAAACCCGTATCTCCTGATACAAGAACACCGAAATATTTATAATCGCTATTTATTATGTAATTATATATTTCTCTTAGATCAATACTCTCGAATTTTTCTTTTTCCATGTGGGAAAATTCTCTGAGCATTCTTCCTGCTCCTATTAAGCAATCAGCATTATTTACGCTCTTAATTGTATTTTGGGTAAAAAAGCTTGGACTTCCAACACCAATCCCTATTATATCAATTTTTTTCATACTTTCCCTCACATTTATTTAATTGATACTTTTCTGCGATATATGCACACATCTGTTCCAGAGTTAAACCATCTTCATCGACTTTTTTTAGTACAAGACATTCGGTTCTTGTTTTAACGCAGGCATCAGCCTTTTCCTTCAATCCGCCGGAACCTGTACTTTCTTTTGTTACCATATATTTTGCACCTATACTATTTATTATGGCCGTATTTAATTCTTCGGTGAAAGGACCCTGCATGCATATAATGTTTCTATTTGAATATCCCAGTTCAATGCTTCTTTTCAAGGAGCTTTCCATAGGCAGTATCCTTAAGTGTATTCTGTCACTATAATTTTTTACTTTTGTAAATTTATCAAGATCCTTGCTTCCTGTTGTGAGAAAAATTATTCCCTTATGACTGTTCAAATAATCTATGCATTGGCTGATATCATTAAAATACTTGCAGCTTTCATATTTTACGGATTCTCTTATTACTCTCAGATATTTTATATTACATGATTTTGATGATTTTATCAGGTTTTTAGATACCTCTTTTGCAAAAGGATGAGTAGCGTCAACTATGAAGTCATATTTTTTTTCTTTAAAAAGCTGTATCATTTCATTTTCATTCAGCCTTTGCTGATAGACATTCACGTGTGCAATATCTTCTACGAATTGCCATCCGTATGATGTTGCAATGAATAGGTCTGCTTCTATTTTGCAGTTTGATAAGAATTTGGCAAGTATTCTTCCTTCTGTCGTTCCGCCGAATATACAAATTTTTTGATTATTCATCGCTGCCCTTTCTGAACCTGTGAGTAAAATTCGGGGCATACAGCCGGCTTCTGCCGTAATCTTTTCCAAGAAAGTTCCCTACCAGTATCAAAGCAGTATTTTCGATATTGTTTTCTTTCATGGTCTGATGCAACGTCTCTACAGTGCATCTAAATATTTTTTCATCAGGCCATGTTGCTTTATAAACTACGGCAACAGGTGTTTCTGGCTTATATCCTCCGGCTATAAGCTCTTTGGATAATTTTTCGGTTAATCCTGAACTCAAAAATAGAACCATTGTTGATTTATGGGCAGCAAGAGACCGTATGCTTTCCCTTTCAGGAACCGGCGTTCTTCCCTCCATACGGGTTATTATTACCGTCTGGCTTACATCAGGCAATGTATACTCGGCATTTATAGATGCAGCCGCACCACAAAACGAGCTTACCCCCGGGACTACATCGTAATTAATACCCAGCTTTTCAAGAATGTCCATCTGCTCCCTGACTGCACCGTAAATACTTGAATCTCCTGTATGCAGCCTGACTGTCATTTTATTCTCAGCCTCGGCCTTTTTTACAATTTTAATAACTTCTTCCAATGTCATATATGCACTATTATGAATTTCACAGCCTTCCTTAGTAAAATTCAAAAGCTTCGGATTGACTAATGACCCTGCATATATAACAACATCTGCCTTGGTTAAAAGCTTGTACCCTCTCATTGTGATTAAATCTGCAGCTCCTGGCCCTGCTCCTACAAAATACAGCATAAATGCCTCCTTAGTTTAAAATTCCCTTAGTGTTTGAGTATATTATCAGCTTGGTTCTCAATTTGTTTCCAACTCTTTTATTTATGTAATATTCAGCTTTTTCACTGATTTTATTTATTACCTGCTTTTCAATGCCTTCCTTTTGAAGTATATCCAAAACCTGTTCAGATGTAACACAACCGAGGATCTCCTCTATTATTTCTCTGCATGCGCCGTATAATGCAGCATAGCAGGCAAAAACTTCCATTCTAAAATCCCCGTTGTTGGAGTGTGTGTTCATCATGCCTCCGGCAACCTTAATCATTTTTCCTATGTGACCGACAATCAATATTTCATTGAATCCCAGTTCAACAGCAAAATCAAGGACATCCCCAAGATAATTGCTGAACTTAAGGCTGTTTTCTCCCCTGATTCCAAGCTCTTTGTCAATAAATGTCTGACCATAATTTCCCGGAAAAGCCAGAAGGCTTGTATAACCTTTTTCTTTAATAACTTCCATCTCGACCTTTAGGCTGTCGATAAGTGCTTTTTCACTCATAGGTTCTACTATTCCTGTAGTTCCTATTATTGATATACCCCCTACAATTCCCAATTGTGGGTTAAATGTTTTTTTTGCCAACTCTTTGCCGCCGGGCACCGATACTGTTATGCTCATTCCTCCGGAATATTTATTATAATCACAAATTTTCTGTACATTTTCAGCTATCATTTTCCTGGGAACTGAATTTATAGCAGCACTTCCCACCGGGCAGTCCAATCCTTTTTGTGTTACTATACCAATGCCTTCGCCGCCTTCCACATATATTCCCTCGGACGAAGTGAGCCTTACCTTGGCATAAACTAAAATTCCGTTGGTTACATCAGGATCATCACCGCTGTCTTTTTTTACACAGCAGCTTACTCCTTCAATGTCAAATTTCTGATCCCTTATATCAATTAGCATCATTTTTCCAACTGGAAGTTTAACATATACCTTGTTTATAATTTTTCCTGAAAAAAGCATTATGGCAGAGGCAGTCGCCGCAGCCGCGGCACATGTTCCTGTTGTAAAGCCGCATCGAAGCTTTTTACCGTTCTTAGTTACATAATTACTCATATGCTGTCTCCTTGTACGTCCTCTTTTTGCCTCTAACGGTCAAAAAAACAAGGTTATGGCATATAAAAGAATCTTCCAAATTATTCTGGAAGATTCTTTTTATAAACGTTTTAAATTTCATTTTAGATAATCCTCCCGAAGATCTATAAATATAAAAATTGGCAGGTTTCCTGACTCTCGGTTCATCCAATGCTTTCCTTCCCATGCGAACACAGTGGACTTAAGCATCGTCACCTTTCACAGTAGCGGGGGCTGTAACAGTTTTTACTGTTTTCCCTATTAAAACTTTCGTTACCAAAATTTATCCTTATTTAATTAAGTAAATTATATCACAAGAAATTATTGCAGTCAATCGCTTGTCGTGCGTTTTTCTATCTTTAGTTTTTCATTAAGTCTACATATAGATTTAAAAAAATTATGGGAAGGGCTTTATATTTTTGTGTAAATGGTGTAAAATAACAAAGTTGGACTTTAAGAAACAATGGAAAGGAATATAAATGAACAATAACATAGATTTAATCAACAAAAGGCGCATATTTGGAATTATATCCCACCCAGATGCAGGGAAAACAACTCTGACAGAAAAGCTGTTGCTCCACGGAGGAGCTATTCGAGAAGCAGGGACGGTCAGGTCCAGAAAAAATTCAAAATATGCAAAATCAGACTGGATGGAAATAGAAAAGCAAAGAGGGATTTCCGTTACATCTTCAGTAATGCAGTTTGAATATGATGACAAGGTTATATCAATTATGGATACTCCGGGCCACAACGATTTTGGCGAAGATACTTATCGGATTCTTACTTCTGTGGACAGTGCTGTAATGGTTATAGACGCTGCAAAAGGAATAGAAGCTCAGACCAAAAAGCTGTTTCAGGTGTGCAGTATGCGCGGTATTCCCATATTCACCTTTATAAACAAACTGGATAGAGATGCAAAAGACCCTCTTGATTTAATGCAGGAACTGGAAGACGTTCTTGGGCTTCTTTCCACTGCGGTTACATGGCCCATAGGAAGCGGAAAAGAATTTGAGGGTGTTTATGACCGCCTAAAAAATACGTTATATTTATTTAAAAGAAAAGAAGAAATCCATCTGGATGAAACGGGAGTACAATCGGACAAACTTGATGGTCTAATCAGCCCTGCCAATTTACAGGATTTAAGAAACGCTATTGAACTTCTCAATGGTGCAGGAAACGAATTTAAAATAGAATCTGTCCGTAAGGGAAAACTGTCTCCTGTATTTTTCGGTTCGGCTCTGGCAGACTTTGGCGTTAAAGAGTTTTTGGAGCATTTCTTACAAATGTCTCCTCCCCCATCGGAGAGAAAAACAACAACCGGACATGTTAAACCCACCGATGAGGAATTTACAGGATTTATCTTTAAAATCCAGGCAAACATGGATCCGAATCACCGAGACAGACTGGCATTTTTAAGAATATGTTCCGGAACTTTTGTAAGAGGAATGAATGTTACATTGACAAGGACGGGAAAACAGATGAAATTAAGCCAGTCAACCCATTTAATGGCCAACGAGCGTGAAATTGTGGATACAGCTTATGCAGGTGATGTTATAGGAATTTATGATTCAGGCAACTTTCAAATCGGTGATACTTTGGCTAACAGCAAAGGAAAAATTTTTTTTGAACCTCTTCCTACCTTTCCTCCTGAATTATTCTGCAGGGTCAGTGCAAAAAATTCTTTAAAAGGAAAGAATTTTCAAAAGGGTGTCAAACAACTTGCCCAAGAAGGTGCAATTCAAATATACAGAAATGAATATAATGAGGTTATACTTGGAGCGGTTGGAGTACTCCAGTTTGAAGTTTTTGAATATCGCCTGACAAATGAATACCACACGAAAATACGAATGGAAAACATAGATTTTACCGTTGCGCGCTGGATCAAAACAGATAACCCGGAAAGCCTTAAGAAATATGAAAATTCAAGATGTATGCTTGTGTTTGACCATTACGACAGGCCTGTCCTACTGTTCACGAACCAATACGCCTTAAGGAGCTTCCGTGAAAGAAATGAAGACGTAGTGCTGGTTGAGGCCCTTGATATTATTGACAAGCTTGGAAGTCAATACAATTGACACCAATAATGATTTGATTTAAGGTCGCCGCTTAACAGGGGGATGGTTTTTTGAATAATGATGGAAGCAAAAAAAAATTTACTTTAAAAAAAATTACCATCTTCCGGTAAAAAAACAGAATGACATTATTAATGCCATTCTGTATGAAACTTTATATTTTATTATTTTGCAGCTACTTCCTGAACAAGTTTGATGCATTCCAATACATCGGACTTACTGAAAATTTCCCCTGATGAATGCAGGTTTCTTGTCGGTATGGAAATTACACCGCTGGGTACTCCTTCTCTTAACAAATGAATCGCACCGGCGTCTGTACCACCAAATTCCAGCACTTCATATTGGTACTTGATGTTGTTTTCAACTGCCAGCTGAGTTAATAAATCTTTTATCTGTGGATGAGTAATTAAGGATTTGTCCATTAATTTAACTGCTGCTCCTTCACCTAACTTAACATCCATTTTTATTCCGTCTTCGGAATCACCTGTTGCAGTTACGTCCAATGCTATAGCCAAATCAGGGTTTATCCTGTAGCCTGCTGTTTTGGCACCTATAGGACCTACCTCTTCCTGAACTGAAAATACATAGTACACATCGTTATCAGTTGCAGGTTGGTTTTTAAGTGCTTCTATCAATATGTAGCAGCCTGTCCTGTCGTCAGCGGCCCTGCATATTACGCAATTTTCAGTTTCGTAGTATTCTGTTTTAAATATGCACATATCTCCAGCTTTAAAATTATTTCTAACAAATTCCTTTGATGTTGAAGCAACATCAATAAACAAACTGCTCATAGCAATTTTTTCGCCGTCTTTAATTTCTTCTGAACAAACAACTCCTTCCAGTCCGTTGCCGAACACCATCCGGAGCCCTGCAAGGTTCTTAGGATCAATTCCCCCAACATTTGAAAATCTCAAGATACCCTTATCGTCCACATGAGTGATAATCAATCCTATCTGGTCCATGTGAGCAGAAAACAGTATCTTTTTGCCATTGCCCTTTTTTCTTGCGATTACATTTCCAAGAGCGTCAACCTTAATTTCATCAGTATATGTTTTTATTTCATTTATAATCATTTCACGCATATTTTTTTCTCTTCCCGACGGAGAAAAACAATCGGACAATTTTTTCATTAATTCACTGTTAAAATTCATTTTATTCCCCTTTCTGATTTTCTGATATTACTGCTTTTATTAGACGAACGACGTTGTCGTAATCATTTTTACTGGCAACACTTACCGGTGAATGAATGTACCTGCATGGCAATGAAATAGCTACTGCCTTGGATCCTTCTTTTGTTTTATGGATGGCTCCCGCGTCATTTCCTCCTGAAGTTGAAGTTCTGAATTGATAAGAAATTCCATATTTCTCTGCAATGTTCTCAACCTTTCTCACTTCATCGATATCATAAACAGTTGAGCTGTCCATAAGTGATAATGCAGCTCCTCTGCCGATTAAAGTTACCATTGAATTTTCTTTTACTCCCGGCATATGAACACACACGGTTCCTTCCAATACTATTGCATAATCCGGTTCCAATCCATATGCGGCAACTTGTGCTCCCCTGCTTCCTACTTCCTCCATTACAGTAAACACACCATAAAAATCAACATCTAATTTCATACTTAAAAGATCCAATAATACGCTACAGCCTGCCCGGTCATCCAGGGCTTTTGCCTTGATTAATCCTTCGCCGAATTCTACGTAGCTACTTTTAAATACAACGTAATCACCTATGGAAACAAGCTCTTCAGTTTCTTTTTTTGAATAGGTGCCTATATCTATATAAAGTTTATCTATGGGAATTGATTTTCCTCTTTCTTTTGCACTCATCAGATGAATTGCCTTAGAACCTATAACACCGGGAATTTTATTCTCTCCTATCAGTACACTTTTTGAATTCAATATTCTCTGGTCAACCCCTCCAACAGGCTGAAATTTAATAAAACCGTTGGAGTCTATATGGGATACGATTAATCCCACTTCGTCCATATGAGCAGCTAGCATTATTTTTTTATTTTTTTTGCCCTTGTTGTGAGCTATTACATTTCCCAGTTTATCAACCTTATATTCGCAGCCAATCTCATCTAATTTACTTTTTATATAATTTCTTACTTCATATTCATATCCTGATACACCGGAAAGTTCGGTTAATTCTTTTAAAAACATAACAGTTCACCCCAATCAGAATTATCAAGCTCGTTTATGAAACGTGCTATTGCCCTGCCTGTTGTTTCCACATCTTTGACGTCTATTGTTTCAACAGAAGTATGCATGTATCTTAATGGTATGGAAAGCAGGATACACGGTACGCCTTCTCTGTTTATCTGTACGGATTCCGCATCCGTTCCTGTGTCTGAAGGAATGGCTTCACACTGTATACTGTAATTATAGGTATGGCAAACTTCAATAAATTTTTTGGTAAGCTTTAAATTTAATCTTCCTCCAAAAGCTATAACAGGGCCATTACCCAAACAAGCTGTCTCCGGCGGCATATCAGGGGTCATGCCAAAACCAACATCCAATACAATGCCAATGTCTGGAGATATTTTATAGCTGGCTGCTGATGAACCCCTGCATCCTGTTTCTTCCTGCGCAGTTGCAGCATAAAAAATATTGCTTTTATGTGATATCTTATTAAGTTCTTTTGCTGTTTCCAGCATAACCGCAACACAAGCCTTATCGTCAAGAGCCTTTGATGAAATCACACTTCCCTGCAAAGAAACAGGATCCCTTTTAATTGTTGCAACATCTCCTATACTCACCAAATTTTCAAGTTTTTCTTTAGAATAGCCGGTGTCAATGTACAAGTCTTTTATTTTTAATGCTTTGCTTCTTTCATTTTTTGGAATTACGTGGGGAGGTTTAATACCTATTACCCCAAAAATCTTTTCTTTTCCATAAATAATCACGTCCTGTGCAACTAATGATGCCGGATTAATGCCGCCAACAGATGTAAAACTTAAAAAACCGTCTTCAAGTATTTTGGTAACCATCAGACCAATTTCATCTATATGAGCAGCTAGCATTATTTTTTTATCGCTAGTACCATTTTGTTTAAATATATAGCTTCCTATTTTATCTTTTTCAGAAGAATCCGTGTAGGGTTCAAAATATTTTTTGAGCATATAGCCGTTTATGTATTCAAATCCGGACACAAATTGATTTGAACATGCTTCAAACAAAAATTCCTTTAACATAATACCTCCTTATACATATTTTATTTCATTATTTATTTCATAAAAATTCTAAAACGGTGAACTTACGGCAGAAATAAAAAGCAATTGTACAGCAAGTTTAATAAGCACTTAATCGCTGTCAATTGCTATTACATTTTATTTTTCTTTAATTACTTTAATTACTTTAAAAAATTTTCCAGTGCGTTTCCTATGGATTCCCCAATAGTAAAATTTGAATCATCGGATTTATATGATGTCTTATCATCTGAAGAAGAACCATCACCCTTATCATCCAATATTAACGTTAAATTAAGGTTTTTGCCTTTCATATCAATACCAAGCACTTTTGCATCTTTTACTTCTTCAACTTTAACTACCTGAGCAGGCGTCCTTAATTTTTCCGATGATACCTTAGATATAGGTATAAAGCAGTCAATATTTCCATTTACACTTACATGGATACCGTCAAGCAAAATTCTTGTTACTTTAACCGGTATTATATCGTCTCTTTTAAGGTTTTTAGCATATTTGTCAAAAGGATGTTCCGTAAGTTGTTTTAATCCGAAACTGGTTCTTTTGTCTTTTTTATTTATATTTAGTATTTTCATCGTAACTTCCTGACCTTCATGAAGAACATCCGTTACTTTTTCAGTTCTTGCCCAGTCAAGATCCTTAATATGAAGCAAACCTTCAATCCCTTCAACTTCTACAAAGGCACCGAAATCTACGATTCTTTTGACTTTACCCGTAACAACATCACCTTTTTGATGATTATCTAAAAATAACGACCAGGGGCTTTTAATTGTTGCCTTATAACTTAAGGACATCCTTCTTCTTTCTTTATCGACGCTTTTTACTTTTACGCTGATCTTATCTCCTACTTTTAATACTTCTGAAGGATGTTTAATTCTTGTCCATGCAATTTCATTTATGTGCAGAAGACCATCTATACCGTAACCGTTGATTTCCACAAATGCACCATAATTCTGGAGATTTTTAACTGTTCCCTCATAAATTTTGCCTTCTTCGATATTTTCCCAGGCTTCTTTGTCCCTTGCTTCCTTTTCTTCTCTTTCTACGGCTCTTGATGTCATTACCAATTGCCTTCTGCCTCTTTTATTTTCCGTTTCCAAGACCTTAACTTTTAATGATTTGCCAACATATTCTGAAGGATCCACATTTCTTTTAATTGAAATCTGGTTTCTTGGGATGAAACCTTTAATTCCTTTTAATTTGCCGTAAATTCCATATTGAGATGCTTCAATAATAATGGTTTCGGTTGTTGTTTTTTCAACTCTCATCTTTTCCAGTTCATCCCAGATCTTTTTCTCCTCCAACGGCTTTCTGGACAAAACAACATTTCCGTCCTGGTCTGAAATCTTAACAACCTGTGCCTCGATTTCATCACCTTCTTTTAATACTTCGGTTAAATCCTGAATTTCCGTAAGAGAGTATTCTTCTTTTGTAATAATTCCGTCTGATTTATAATTGATATTTACAGAAACGGCATCAGGGCTCACATATATAACGGTTCCCTTAACTCTTTGGCCTGTTCTGATATAAGATACTCCGCCGTAGCTTTCAAGCAAATCATGCATTGTATTTTGTCCTGTTTGCTCGTTTCCTTTAATTCCTTTAATTCCTTTTGTTTCTTCGGGTTGTTCATGCTGTTCTGTTCTTTCAGCATCTTCAATCGGTTTAGTTTGTTCAGCCTGCTCGGTATTTTCAACCCGTTCAACCTTTTCAGCATTTTCTGTTCTTTCAGTCTCTACAATCTGTTCATTCTTTTCAATATGTTCATCCATGTTGTTGTTTTCCAACATATTAATAACCTCCTCAATTATCCAGTCAGGAGCTGATGCCCCTGCGGACACTCCCACAATAGTTTTTTTATCAATATAGTTATAAGGTATATCCCTATAATTTTCAATTAAAAATGTCTTAGGACAGGATTTTTTGCTCAATTCATATAATTTTTTTGTATTTGAACTATTTTTCCCACCTATTATAAGCATTACATTACATTTTGAAGCAAGATCTACACATGCTTCCTGTCTTTTTCTAGTTGCATCACATATTGTATTGTAAACTTCTATATTTGTAAAGCCATTCTTATTTATAACTTCCAAAATTTTATTGAAAATAACCGTATTAAAAGTTGTCTGAGAAACCAGACAATATTTTTTATTATAATTAATATTAAGACTTAAAAGCCCTTCGGGGCTGTCAATTATCAATGCATCATCGTTACACCATCCTAAAATTCCAAGAACTTCAGGATGATTTTTATCACCTACGATAATTATATCATAACCCTTATTTTTGTATTCTTCAACTATTTTATGTATTTTTTTTACTTTTACACATGTTGCATCAATTACTTCTATATTATTTTTTTTTAACTTTTCTAAAACCTTCTTTCCAACACCATGAGTTCTTATTAGCAGCTTTGCGTCATTGGCCGGGGGAACGTCATTAACCACAATCATGCCTCTTTTTTCCAATTTATCCACAACGTCCTTATTATGAATTATTTCGCCATAACTGTAAAGTTTCTTTTCTTCATTTAATATTTTCTCAGCCTTATCAACTGCTATCCTGACTCCAGAACAAAATCCGTTGAATTTTGAAATTTCAATTTCCATATTATCTGTCACCTAACTTATAAATATCTTTAAGCATTTGCCTGCCAATTTCAGTATACGTTTCGGTATTTGCCTTGCCTTTAAAATTTTCGAAATAATTCTTTTCTTTACCGAAAAATATTTCAACCCTTCCCCTAAATTTATAAGGCCCTTTGATATAAAATGGCACAATATTTGTTTTTGCCCTATTTGCAATTAATGCGATACCGGGCTTGGCGCTGTTTTCATCATATTTCTTGACTCTAGTACCTTCAGGAAATATCCCCAGGACCTCATTAGATTTTAAAACTTTCAATGAATTTCTTATAGAAGATAATGCCCCGCTGTCTCTATCTACGGGAAATGCTCCCAATTTTTTATAAAAAAAGCCTAATATTTTATGGTCGAACAATTCCTTTTTGCCCATAAAGTGAATTTGCCTTTTTGTGGAAACCGCCAATATAACAGGGTCCCACATGGAAGTATGATTTCCGCAGACAATCAGGGGCCCATTTGTTTTGTTGATTCTATCTTCATTATATATCCTTAGGTCAAATACAATAAAAACAAGAATCCTTAATATTTTTACAATTATTTTATAAAACATTATTGCCTCCGACAATATTGGCAATGGTATCGACTGTTTCATCAGGGCTCATTTTCGTCGTATCTATTAAAATTGCATCCTCTGCCTTTTTTAGTGGAGAAATTTTTCTCGTTGTATCGTTTTTATCGCGAAGTTTAATATCTAAAAGGACATTTTCAAAGTCAACATCCATTCCTTCAGCTGCAAGTTGAGCATATCTTCTGTCTGCCCTGGTTTTTTCTGACGCTGTAATAAAAAATTTAAAGTCCGCATTGGGAAAAACTTTAGTTCCTATATCACGCCCGTCTAAAACCACATCTTTGTTTTCTGCTATTTTTCTTTGAAGTTCAACCATCTTAATATGGACGTTTTTCAATGCTGAAACTTTTGAAGCGCCTATTGATATATTTTCGTCTCTTATTAAATTTTCTACATTTTTTTTGTCAAGGTATACGCAATTGCCGTAATAGTCTATTATAGTACTTTCAAGCATTTTATCAATTTTACCACGGTTTTTCTCATTAATTTCAATATTACACAGATATGCCTTATAGGCAATAGCACGATACATTGCACCTGTGTCTATATATTCGAAATCTAATTTTTTGCTTAATAATCTGGCAACAGTGCTTTTACCGGCTCCCGACGGACCGTCTATTGCAATTATCATATTGCCGCCCCTTCATATTAATTTAATACATACCATATCATTATATTACAAATTGCGAAATATAACAACAAAATATTTTAAGGAATTATTTACTTGCAAGTACTCGGCCATTTCTTGACAAAATACCGGTATCTATGTATTATGAATAATATACAGTTACATCAGAAAGTTTAAATATAAAATATATTGCTTTATTGCTTACTTGAAAGGATACGGATAAATGAACGCTGTCATTGACAGATTTGGTAAAATCGTCAGCAATACACTAATCAAAAACCCTAAATTGTCGAGGGAACTACTGAAAGCCGGCTACTTTGCCAACGGAATGAAGATGAAATATCTTCCTGACAAAAGACTGTTACCTCATCAAAAGTATGCTTCTATAATAAGCAACAATACAATTCGTATTCCATTTTCCCATCCTGAGAATTCTGCTGCCATAAGCGTGTTTATGCCCTGTGAAATGCTGCATGCCATAAACATTACTCCTCAATTTGCCGAAGGATTGGCATGTTATCTTAACGGAGCGGGCTGTGAACACACTTTTGTTCAGTTTGCCGAAGATTATGGAATCCCACAAACTTACTAACTCTTACCACAAAATACTGCTTGGCGCAGCTCTCATTGCTCAGGAAGAATGTTAAAAGCCGAATGAAAAACGTCCCTTTGGGAATACCCAAAAGGACGTGAAATTTTTCTTATTCAGTTTTATAATCTTGGTAAATACTGTTGTTATCCCAAAGCTTCTCCAGGTTATTATAATATCCCACTATATCTTCCTTTTCTTTCAAACTTATGTTTATAATCAAATTGTTTATTAAACACATGGGAACTACCAGCGTATCTATAAAAGATACTATATTGCTTTTTGCTAAAAGGGATACATCAGCCATAGAGTAAACGGGAGAGGCCTCAGTATCGGTAATTGCCACTATCTTAGCATTCCTTTCCTTTACGAATTCTGTTACGCTCACTGTTATTTTAGAATATCGAGGATAGCTGATTACTATCAGTACATCAGTTTCTTTGATCCTTATAATTTCCTCATAAAGCGAATTAACACCGGTATTGTTTAATACTTTCACATTGTCCAAGATAACATCAAGGTAAAATCCCAGATAATTTGATAACGTAGATGATGTTCTCAATCCAAGTATATAAACCCTGTTGGCGTTCATAATAGTATCTGTTGCCTTATCCAGCGCTTTCGGATCAATTGTTTCATATAGACTTCTCATATTATTTATTTCATTTTTTATAATTTTTCTATGGAGTTTGACCGAATCTTTGCCAATATCATCCTCTAAGTTTATCCTCTGAACAGTTGTGAGTTTGTTTTTTATCAGTATCTGCAAGGCCCTCTGAAGCTCAGGGAAGCCTGAATATCCAATGGAACTTGCAAAACGCACAACCGTAGATTCGCTGACATCAACGGTTTCTCCTATTTTTGCCGCTGTCATAAACGCAGCTTTGTCATAGTGGTCAATTATAAATTGAGCTATCAATTTCTGCCCTTTGCTGAATTTATAATAATTACTTTTTATAATGCTTATTAAATCATTACTTTTGTTCATAGTTACCTCTAATTATTACGAATAAGTTTAATACCTTCTTCAAAAGCCCTCATGTTTTTGTCCACGGTAACAGGCGGTACCCTGTTAGCCACTGAACGCATCATTACATCCTTACTTATAACATCTTCTCCAATAAGGGCATAGAGTACACCTACAGAAACTATATTTGAAACCATATGAGTTCCTATTTTATTCTGTGCAGTATCCAATATAGGAAGTCTATATATTTTATAAAGTGCATCTCTGTTTACATTAACACTTTCATCTGCTACTAGTATACCATTTTTGCTTAAAGATGCAATATATTTGTCATATGAACTTTGTGTCAAAGCCAGCAGAATGTCACAATTAGTTACTTTAGGATATTTTATTTCATCTTTGCTTATTATAACTTCAGCCTTGCTGGCTCCACCTCTTGCTTCAGGCCCGTAGGATTGAGTCTGTATGGCATTTATCCCCTGCTCAATAGCAGCATCTGCCATAATTATTGCCGCAAGAATTACACCTTGTCCGCCTGAACCGCTTAGCCTTAATTCTACTTTTTGAAACATGTCAATCTCTCCCCTGCTTTTGAAATTTATCAATAATTACCTGGTATCCCTCTGTATATTCAGGCTTTGGATTATTGTAAAATTCTCCTATTATTATTTTATCTTTTCCTTTTTCGGAATTCTTTTCGGCAACCTTTATATCTACACAATTGTCTTTAAGGAATGACTGCATTTTAAACGCACTTCCTTTTTTGTTTTTCCTTCCGTAATAAGTTGGGCAGATGCTTAATCCCTCAATAAATGAAAATCCTTTGTTTTCAATGCCTTTTTCTATGAGTTTCTGCATTAATGGCACATGATAGGCGGTTCCTCTTCCTACATATGTAGCTCCGGCGCCTTGTGCCAGACTGCATAAGTCAAAAGGCCTGTCAATGTTTCCGTATGGAGCGGTTGTTGCAAAATCTCCATAGGGTGTTGTAGGAGAATACTGACCACCTGTCATACCATAAATATCATTGTTGAATACAACTGCAGTAATATCAATATTTCTTCTTGCTGCATGAATAAGGTGATTTCCGCCTATGGCTGAGCTGTCTCCATCTCCCATTATTACAATAACATGAAGTTTTGGATTAGCAAGTTTAAGCCCTGTTGCAAATCCCAATGCTCGTCCATGTGTTGTATGAAGTGTATTAAAATCAAGGTAACCCGGAGCTCTTGAAGAACATCCTATACCGGAAACAATGACAACTTCATCCTTATTCAGGTTTTCTTTGTCAATTGCCCTTACCACAGCGTTCAGCAGAGTTCCGTGTCCACATCCGGGGCACCAGATATGAGGTAACCTGTTAACTCTGTAATATTTTTGTGTGTTTTCACTGCAATTCATTATAGTCTGCCTCCTGTCACAGCATCTGTAATTTCTTTCGGAGTAAATAATTCTCCTGTTACTTTATTTATTTTATTAACATGGCACTTTTTCCCTGCAATTCTGTCAACTTCTATGAAATATTGACCCAGGTTCATTTCAGCAACATATATTTCTTTTGCTTTGTCTGCAACTTTACTTATTTGTTTTTCTAAAAACGGCCATATTGTAATTGGTCTGAACATGCCTACTTTAATATTTTTCTCACGCATTTCATCCACAGCGCTTTTAACTGCTCTTGAAGTTCCTCCAAATGCTACAATAACTATTTCAGCATCTTCCATTTTATATTCTTCGAAAAATGATATATCGTCAATATTTTTTTCAACCTTGTCAACTATTCGATGGATTAGTTTCCCTGAAATTTCATTGCTGTTTGTAGGGAACCCTGTTTCATCATGAGTAAGTCCGGTCACATGATACCTATATCCTTCACCAAAGGATGCCATAGGAGGTATCATATCTTCATCAGGCCTGTACGCCACATATTCTTTAGGACTGCATGAAGGTTTTTTCCTATCTACAACTTCAATTTCCGAAGACGCTTTAAGCTTTAATTTTTCTCTCATGTGCCCGACAGTTTCATCCATTAGAAGAATAACCGGAGTTCTGTATTTTTCTGCTATATTAAAAGCTTTTATAGTATACTCATATGTTTCCTGCACTGAATTAGGAGTAAGAGCTATGGCAGGATGATCGCCGTGTGTCCCCCATTTTGCCTGCATAACATCCCCTTGTGCCGGAGATGTTGGCATTCCTGTGCTTGGGCCCCCCCTTTGTACATCAACAACAACGCACGGAACTTCCGCTATTGATGCATAACCTATATTTTCCTGCATTAAAGAAAATCCTGGGCCACTGGTTGCAGTCATAGATTTGACCCCTGCCAAAGAACCTCCTATAATAGCAGCCATGCTTGACAATTCATCTTCCATCTGTATGAACTTTCCGCCGACTTTCGGCAGTTTTTGGGAGGATATTTCCGCTATTTCCGTAGACGGGGTAATAGGATATCCGGCAAAAAACCTCATTCCTGCATCCAATGCTCCTTCTACGCAGGCTTCATTGCCCTGATATAATTTATATCCATGATTATTGCTCATTTTCTTTACCTCCAGATATATAAATAGCATTATCGGGACATCGCAATTCGCACTGACCGCAGAATATGCATTTCTCAGGATAAGCTATTACACATTTTTCATTTTCAATCTTTAACACCTGTTTAGGACAAAATCCTACGCATATACCGCAGCCTTTGCACCAACCCTTATTTTGTAACAGATTTTTTTTATCAGTCATTTATAAACCTCCTTGTTTGATGACCATGTCTATAATAACATGTTTTTTTTAATTTGCAAGCAAAATTTCAAATTAGTTTATAAATGCAAGAATAATTTCATTAGATTCACTGATTAGAAATGGAAACGCATTTCCGGCAATAAAACAGTATGATCATCATTAAAAATGCATGAAAGCAATTAAAGCAATCATGCATTTTTTTCTATTATAAATAGTTCAGGAGGCGTGTTTTCTTTATTAATTAAATTTACATGGAGTACATTATACTTTGACTTATCCAATGAACTTAAATAGCTGTATATAATTTTTATTTCATCTCCCGTATCGTGAGCAATATAGGTTGTAATATATATTCTTCCATCAGGATTTAAAAAAGGGAGCAGGTTCTGAACTGACTTTACTGTAACATCCCCTTTTGTAGACACTGCTTTATCCGAAAAAGGAAGGTATCCTAAATTAAATATGACAGCATCAATTCCGGATCCGGATGTAAGGTATTTACTGATAAATTCATGAGAATCTTTAATTGCTTCATAATTTACAAAGTTCAGGTTACTTTTTAAAAGCATCTTTGTCCTTTCAATTGCCTGCTCCTGTATGTCAAATGCTAAAACATGACCATTTTCCCCTGCAGCCCTGCATAAAAAAAGAGTATCAAATCCATTTCCGCAGGTTGCATCAATGAAATTAAGAGCCTGATTCCCACAGCAGCTCTGCTCTATTAACATGTGAACAAATTCTACAAGTTTGCCATATTTAACTTTTTTCATTTTACTCCTCCTGCTTTCTTTTTAAAAATTTTACTTCTTTATTGCTCAAATTTTTCCATGAACCTATTTTTAAATTGCCTAAATTAATTTCGCCGAAGGATATTCTATTTAACTTTATTACCTTATGGCCCACTGCATCAAACATTTTTCTTACCTGTCTGTTTTTACCCTCATATATACTTATTTGAACCGTAGACCTGTTGCCCTCCCATTTCAGAAACTCTACCTTTGCAGGAGCAGTCCTGTAACCGTCTATTACAACACCGGATTTAAGCCTGTTTATTATGTTTTCACCGGTCCTGCCCTCAATTTCTGCAACATATGTCTTATATATATGATACTTAGGATGAGTCAGCCTGTTTGCCAAATCACCGTCATTTGTCAGAAGTAATAATCCTGATGTGTTGTAATCAAGCCTGCCTACCGGATATATCCTTTCTTTTATATCAATCAAATCAAGAACAGTCTTTCTGTTAAACTGATCCCTAACTGTGGTAACATACCCTTCAGGCTTGTAAAGTTTTAAATATATGTATTTATCGACCGGGGATATTTTTTTATTATCAACCATTATAACATCACTGTTGGGTTCAACCTTTGTCCCAAGCTCTGTCACTTTTATTCCATTAATCTTTATCCGGCCATCAAGAATCATTTTTTCTGCTTTTCTCCGTGAAGTAACACCGCACCTGGCAATATATTTCTGTAATCTTTCGGGTTCCATATTTTCGCCTTTTTAATAAATTTTATACTATAATATATTATAGTATATTTTTTAATAATTAACAATTAGTTTTTAAATACCGGTATAAACAACAAAAATCCCGGCAATTCACCGGGTATTTTTTATTTTTTTAGGATAGTCCTAGTACCTTTTTAAGCCACTGACATATTTTTTTAAGGATATATTGAATGCTGCTGAGCCGGTTTATTACTTTTTATATATTGAAATTACAATTCATTAAAATATATTTGTTCATACTGAACCGCAAGTTGGATCGTCCCTATCTGATAAATCAGCAGGTATCAAAATAACAATATTCTCAACAAAATTCGACACAAGCATCCATAATTTAAACCAATTATATTTTTTCAATAATATTTTTTGTTTTATGTATGATCTTCTTAGGTATAAATATTATAGATAAAAAATGATAGCATGAGGTGAATAATATGTATAACTTTAAGAAATGTCATGTAATGCCTTTGAAATCATATAAGAATCCCCCATCTGCAAATTATGCAAGTACTGACTTTGCAGATCTATCCCACGAAATTAATAACAATGTTAAAAACAACATTAAAGAAAACAAAGAAAACGATGAATTTTTAATTAATGCATTCCATGAACTGAAGACACCGCTGAATATAATATACAGCGCAACTCAGTTAATTGATGTGTATCTTAAAACAGATAATAAAGAGCAATACAATGATAAAATATTTTATAATGTTAATTCAATTATACAAAATTGTTTCAGATTAATGAAAGTAATAAATAACATATTGGATTTATCTAAAATAGAAGAAGGCGCATTAATTTTAGATTATAGCTATGTAAACATAGTTGAAGTAATAGAAAATGTTGTTCAGACAGTTTCTGAAACAATAAAGTACAAGCATCTCAATTTTATTTTTGATACTAATATAGAAGAAAAATACATGATAGCAGATGTTGAATACATACAGAGAGTATTACTGAATCTTTTATCAAATGCAGTTAAATTTTCGAATATCGGCGGTGAAATTTTTGTGAGTGTAATTTCAAAGGGAAACACATTAGAGATAGCCGTAACAGATAAAGGTATTGGAATTGATAAAGAACATTTAGATAATATATTTAGTCGATTTGGACTGGTGGACAAGTCTCTTTCAAGAAGAGCAGAAGGAAGCGGTATGGGCCTTAAATTATCCAAGGAAATAATAAATGCTCATGGAGGAAGTATCCATGTATTCAGCAAATTAAATGAAGGGAGCACCTTTATAATCAAGCTCCCATGCAAAAAAAATGACGCTATATGCCCATTGTACGGTAATAAAATCATGAATTATGACAGTTTAAAAGAAATGATAAAAATTGAATTTTCAGATATTCAATAGTAAAATTAAACATTAAATTAAAAACATCTAAGGAACCTGAGTATAGTCATTATATAAAAAAGGAGTTTTTACTTAGCTGTTCAGCTGCTGCAAAAACTCCTTTTATTTGACTGCAGTTCTTGATAAGGTTTAAGAAAGCATCAGTCTTCTTCAATTATTTGACCAACGGCATAAATAATTATTTTTACCGTAGTTTTTTTTTCTTTGTCTATCATCAACGTAACATAAGCATTATCCTTCTCTACAATAGTTCCAACTATGCCTCCTATTGTGACAACCTCGTCGCCAATTTTCATCTTATTGTGTATTTCTTGTTTTTTCTTCTGTTTCTTTTTATTCGGTATATAGATCATTAAATATATAGAAATAAAAAATACAACCAGATACGAACCGAATAATGCTAATGGTGAAGTCATAATAAAATTCCTCTCATTCTTTGCTGTGATAGTATTAATCAATTATTATTTTACCAACATTTTCTCTACAATATTTACAAATACGGCTGAACCGATCCAAAGTACGTCTTCATCAACATTAAATAGGGGATTATGATGAGGCATATCTGTTTTTTTTGCTGGATTAGATGAACTTAAAAACATAAACGCACCAGGTGATTCATTTAAGAAATAAGCAAAATCTTCACCACCCATATTTGGTGACGGCAACGAACCCATGACCATATCTTTTCCTACAACTTCTGCAGCACAATCATATGCTAATTTTGCCATTTCGTCATTATTTACAACCGGAGGTGCACCCCATACCATTTCATACTCAACGTCACCTCTGAATGTATTAGCCGTGTTTTTAGCAATTTCACCGATTCTCTTTGCCAAATACTGCCTTACATCTTCCTCCAATGCCCTTATAGTACCTTCTATTATTGCTTCAGAAGGAATTGCATTGTATGCATTGCCCATTTCCATATGTCCAATTGTCAATACAGAAGGCTTAACTGCCGGAATTTCTCTAGCAATGATTTCCTGAAGATTAATAACGATATGTGAAGCAATATTAATTGGATCCACACCCTTTTCCGGAGTTGATCCGTGGCACCCATTACCTTTCACTTTAATAACAAATTTATCAAAGGAAGCCATTACACAACCGGGAGCACATATAACTGTACCTACAGGTATATCCTTGGAAATGATAGTACCAATATGTGTGCCAAATACCGCATCTATTCCTTTCATACATCCTTCTTGACACATTCTTCTTGCACCGCTGGCTCCTTCTTCGTCTGTTTGGAAAAACAACTTAACAGTTCCTGAAAGTTTGTCTTTGTTTTCGTTTATAACTTTTGCAGCTCCTAAAAGCATTGCCATGTGTGTATCGTGTCCACACGCATGCATACAGCCTTCATGTTTTGAAATGTAATCAACGTCATTTAATTCTTTAATTGGCAGAGCATCCATATCTGCACGTAAAGCAATTACTTTTCCTTTTTTCTTTCCTTCAATTGTTGCAATTAAACCATCATCAGTTTTATTTTTTACAAACGGAATACCAAATTCAGTAAGTTTATCTTCAACATACTTTTTAGTTTCCGGCAAAACACCGCCTAATTCAGGAATTTGATGTAATTCTCTTCGTGTTTTTACAATTTCATCTTGAAGACCTTTGCATTCTTTCCACATATTCATAATACATACCTCCGTTTTATCCAGTTTATATATTAAATTATTACGAAAATTACATGTCTATTCTACTATACCTTTTTTATACATAATTCTCGCAATAAATAATGTACCAAATACAGTACAAAGAATAACAAGCGCAGCTGAAAATCCGGTAAATAATTTCAGCAAAACCGGAATGGCAAGTGCAAAAATAGCAACCTGAGGATACTTCGTCGCAAAGTTTCCAAATGTAGCTCCAAAAATTGCCGCGCTTGCATACCTAGTAAGCCCGTCAACTATAAACTCAGGTAATACTGATAAAACCGCTCCTCCTACAATTACAGCAGATGTTGTTGCAATTAAGTTAGTTATTATGGAACCGCAAATTGCCATTGTAGAAACAATTTCAGCCTGAATAGTACCAGGCGTGGATTCTGTAACATCTAATGCTAATGCTGCGCATGGAACACGCATATTACCGATATTTCCTGATAAAAAGCCAAGATATGTTCCTGACAAACCAAGTGACGCATAGTATGAAATTGGTTCAACAAAATATAACGCACCAAATGAAGCTACAATCAATCCCCATGCTGTCATAACAGTGCTAAAAGGCGGCCAGCAATCATATCTTGTACATAACCATAAAACAGGGATGAAAGCTGTCAGAGCCGCTATAATATTGGTAGGTGTTCCGATTTTAATACTGCTTTTTTTCCATTGTTCTAATACTTCTCTTTCATTCATTATGTACCTCTCCTATTTTATTAATTGATCGAATCCAACTGAAAAAATCATTCCAATAACCATAGCAATACCCAACGAATATTCTTTTAACTTCGGATATTTTTTACATATCGTATTCATAAGTAATACCATTGAAACTGCTCCTGTAACAACAGCGATTGTATTTCCTATTCCTTTCATTATCTCACCGGCATTCAGATATCCGAAAATACCAAGAGAGCATGCACTGCTCAGAACTACCAGCCAATTTATATCTCCGCCGGATATTTTGGTTCGTAATTTATCCAGAGAAGGTGTGGCAACACCTGTAAAAACTAACCAGCCTGCACCGTTAAGTGCCATTGCAAACCATGACACAGCAAGGCACATTAGTGTATAATCTTGAGAGCCAAGTACAACCCCGCAGGCTTCCGCACCTATATTTGCAGCCGATAATTCTGTAGCAGCAGCACCGATAATAGACAAACGAAACCATGACATCGGCCCGCCAATAGAGGCCATTAAACCAACCATTACAATAAACACACCTAATGCCGGCCCAATCGCAGAAATTAGCCCTACTCGAAAGGCTTTTTTAGGGACTGCAGGATCAAGACTTATCTGAGCTGTCATTTTCTTACTCTGACGCATATAAAGTGCTGCCTGAAGTGCTGAAATTCCTACTGTTATTCCGCACAGCAGCCACAGAATTGGAGCATTTGAAACTTCTGATACTAATGAAACGTTATCCATTCGCTTTTCTCCTTTGTTCTTTTCATATAGTTATTTATCTTTTTTTATGCAGCAAAAAATTAGTTATTATAAATCAAATAAATATTACTTACTATATATAGTATATTTAAAATATTATTTCACATATACAGTATTAATTATACTGCTTTTAGTTTGCCACATAAATCTATATAATATTAACACTTCTTATAAAGATTGTAAAGATATGAAATATATTTATTGTAACTCCGTTCAATACGACTACTGCTGAATTAAAAACGACAGTCAAATAAAAAAACCGCCGTTTTATTAAATAATGTTATTTTAAATTTACGATCAAACACAATAATTGTACTCGGACTATGTTCAACTATTAAATTACTAAATTCACTGTAATTTTTCGTTTCAATTATCTGTTTCCTTAAATCAACATTTGTTTTTTGAAATTCTCTTGTACTTGATTTTTTAATAATTTGTTAAATCTAAATGCAATTATAAACAACAAGGTTATTACTGCAAATACAATTAGTGCTCCTTTTAAAATTTTGTCTAATATTTTATTCCTTATATATTTATCTTCATTTACTCATTTATCAGAAATTTTCTGATAATCACCGCTAACTCTTAATTGATTCAATCCATAATTTAATTTAGTTAATAATTCTTTGTTCCCATCCTTAACTTCAATTTTATAATAACAATATAAACTCTTTTTTTCATTTATTTTACAGTTTCCTATTTAATCTAGCTCAACCGCTCCTGTGTTTAAAGCATAGTAGCGACCTTTCTGCCTCATTAAATCTTCATGGTCGCCTCTTTCTATGATTTCTCCATGTTCAAGAACCATTATGGCATTTGAATCACGTACGGTTGATAATCTATGGGCAATTACAAATGTTGTTCTTCCTTTCATCAGTTTATCCATACCCTCTGATATAAGCTTTTCAGTTCTTGTATCAACTGAAGATGTTGCTTCGTCAAGTATCAGTATAGCCGGGTCAGCAACTGCTGCTCTGGCAATGGACAGAAGCTGTCTTTCTCCTTGGGATAGATTTTGGCCGTCGGATGTAAGTATTGTATCATAACCATTTGGTAAATGTTTTATGAAGTAATGGGCATTTGCAAGTTTTGCCGCATTTTTTACTTCTTCATCTGTAGCATCAAGCTTTCCATACCTGATATTGTCTGCAACTGTTCCTTCAAATAGATGAACATCCTGCAAAACTATGGACATTGTGCTTCTCAAATCAAATTTGTCAATTCTTCTTATATCTATTCCGTCATAAAGTATCGTACCTTCGTTAATTTCATAGAAACGGTTTATAAGGTTTGTAATTGTCGTTTTTCCCGCACCTGTGGAACCGACAAAGGCTATCTTTTGTCCGGGTCTAGCATATAGGTTTATATTTTTTAATACTGTCTTACCAGGCTCATAGCCAAAATCCACATTCTTCATTGTTATGTTTCCCTTTAAAGGAACCAATTTAAATTCACCATTTTCCTTTGGCAATTTCCAGCATAAATTTTTCTTGCCTTCACATTCTTCTACAAGCCTGACATCGCCTTCATTTAATTCAATTTTTTCATCCAGCACATTAAATATTCTTTCCGCTCCTGCCAATGCCGCAAACAATGTATTGAGCTGATTGGATACCTGTGTTATGGGTCTTGATATAGTCCTTGTGTACTGTAAAAAGGACGCAAGATTACCTATACTGAATTTGTTAAGCATTACAAGGTATGCTCCCACTATTGAAACAACCGCATATTTTACATATGACAAATTTCCCATAATTGGCATCAGCATTACACCGTAGGATGCAGCATTTGTACTGGCTTTTCTCAGTTCTTCATTTCTTTCATTGAAGTTTTTAATTGCTCTTTCCTCATAATTAAAAATCTGAACTACTTTTTGCCCTGACATCATTTCTTCAATATACCCGTTCATACCTGCCAAAGTTGCCTGCTGCCCGCGAAAGTATTTGGACGATTTTTTACCGACATTTGCAGCTACAACCATTAACATCACCAGCATTACAGCAACAATTAATGTCAGCAGAGGGCTTAAAAACAGCATCATTATAAATGTACCCACAACGGTTATTATAGAAATCAATACTTGTGATACACTTTGCTCCAATGATTGATTGAGCATATCAACATCGTTGGTAAATGTGGACATTATATCGCCGTGTGTGCGACGGTCAAAAAATGATATGGACAGTTTTTCCAAATGTGAGAACATGTCTTCACGGATTTTATGCACCGTTTTTTGAGCAAGTTTTGCCATGAACAAGCTTCCCAAATATTGAGTCAAAGCAACTACTAAAACAATAATTCCCATAATAACAAGATACCTAATAAATACAGACTTATCAAAGTCCCCCACAAGAGTATCAATTATAGGACTCAGCATTCCGGTTATTGCAATTTCACCGACAGAACCTATGATTATAAACAATATACCACCGAAAAACAGAAATTTATTAAATTTAAAGTAGCTGAACAGCCTCACAAGTGTCCTTTTAGGATCTGTGGGTTTGAGTCTTCTGGGAATTGTATATTCTACATCTCTTTTTTCTGTTTTTTTCATTTCACTCATTGTCCAACCACCCCTTTCTTCTGTGATTCATAAATTTCTTTATAAACAGGTGAACTTTCCATTAACGTCTCATGTGTTCCCATTGATTCAATTTCTCCTTCATTCATAACAAGTATTTTATCTGCCTGCTGAATTGACGAAATCCTTTGGGCTATTATCATTGTGGTAACATCTCCAAGATCTTGCTTAAAAGCTTTTTGTATTTTAGCGTCTGTAGCCATGTCTACGGCACTGGTGGAATCATCTAAAATAATAATTTCAGGAGATTTAACCAAGGCTCTTGCTATTGCCAGTCTCTGTTTCTGTCCGCCTGAGAAATTATCTCCGCCCTGAACAACTATGTGATCCAGACCGTCTTCATATTTGGATACAAATTCCCATGCCTGAGACACCTTCAATGCATTTATTATCTGCTCATCTGTTGCATTTTCATTTCCCCATTTCATGTTTTCTCTGATAGTCCCTGAAAACAGTACGTTTTTTTGCAATACAAACGCCACCTTATCCCTCAATGATTTTATGTGATATTTTTTTACGTTAACTCCTCCAACTTCAACGACTCCTTCAGTAACATCATAAAGCCTTGGAATCAGCTGAACCAGCGTGGACTTTGAAGAACCTGTTGATCCTATTATTCCTACTGTTTCACCGGATTTAATTTCAAGGTTGATATTTTTTAATGTTTTCTCAGGGCTGAAAGGGTATGTAAAGCTTACATTATCAAACTTTATATCACCATTTGTCATGTTCATAACAGGATTTGAATCTTCCATAATCTCTGAATCTGTTCCCAGCACTTCATTGATCCTGGATGCTGAAGCCATACCTCTTAATAATTGCATAAAAAACATTGAAATCATCATCAAAGACATCAGTATCTGAGTTATATATGTGACAAATGATATTAGTTCTCCGCTTCCCATACCACCTGCAACCACCTGCTTGCCTCCAAACCACAATACTGCTATTATGGTGGAGTACGTGACAATATTCATAAGAGGACCTACCATAATAACTTTAGATATGGCATATAAGGCAGTGTCTCTCAGGGAATCATTTCTCTCTTTGAATCTTTGTTCCTCGTGGCTTTGTCTGTTAAAAGATTTAACAACTCTTATTCCCGTTAAATTTTCCTGTATAATTGCATTAACTCTGTCAACACGCGACTGCATCTTAATAAAAAGAGGCCTTGCCTTTGACAGTATTATTATTAAAAAAACCGCCATAACCGGAACTGAAACCATAAATACCCCTGCTAGCGGTGCATTAATACTCAGTGCCATAATTAAGGCAAAAATCATCATAAATGGTGCCCGTACCGCCAATCGAAGACTCATCATTGCCACCTGCCCAAGAGTATTGCAGTCATTAGTCAGTCTTGTTATCAGTGATGATACGGAAAACTTATCCAGATTAGCATATGAAAAGCTCTGAACCTTTTCAAATGTTGTTTTTCTTACTTCAGCCGCAAAGCCGTAACCTGCCTTTGCACCGTAATGAGAACTGATGATCCCCATAGTCATGCCGAACAAAGCGACTAAAATCATAGTTATGCCTACTTTAACAACATAATTTATATCTCGTCCGGCAATTCCCACATCCACTATCATTGACATTAAGTACGGAATAACAATATCTGCGCCTACCTCTAATATCATTAATATTGGACACAGTACTGCGTACTTAATATATTTTTTCATAAAAGGCAACAATTTTCTCACATTATCACTCCTGTCATCATATTGTCTATATATCTTTCCCTTAATTAGCTACGAATATATAATATTAAATTTAATACACATCATAATATAATATCACTAATATACTTAAATAAAGCTTAAATAAATAAAAAAAACGGTTCAAAAATAAATGATAATGAAAATTATCGCCTGGCATAAAAAAGCCCTGGTAACCAGGACTTTTAAACTATTTTATATATTTTGCCAAGATTTCATTAACATGTTTCCCATCAGCCTTACCTTTTACCTGTGGCATTATGAGAGACATCAATTTACCCATGTCTTTTTTAGTCTGTGCGCCTGTTTGTTCTATTGCTTTTTTAACAATCACATCAAGCTCTTCATCCGACAGTTGAGGTGGTAAATATTCCAACAATATTTTAATTTCTTTGTTGGTAAGATCTACAAGATCCTGCCGCTTTCCTTTTTCAAAATCAGAAATTGAATCTTTTTTCTGCTTAACTTGTTTAGAGATTATACCTATTATATCATCATCAGTCAGCTCTATTCTTTCATCAACTTCCCGTTGCTTAACAGCTGCCCTTATCATTGTAACAACATCTTTCCGGATCTTGTTTTTAGATCTCATGGACTGCTTTAAATCTTCCATAAGTTTCTCTTTTAAAGGCATGCTTTCACCTCTTATCTTGATTTTTTATTTTTCTTTCTACGAGCTGCTTCAGCTTTCTTTTTACGCTTTACACTTGGTTTCTCGTAGTGCTCTCTTTTTCTGACTTCTGACATAACACCCGTAAGAGCACATTGCCTTTTAAATCTTCTAAGAGCATTATCTATTGATTCATTTTCTCTAACTTTTACCTCTGTCATCCTGCTACCCTCCCCTCGTCTACTACTACTGTATGTCCTAGACACCAGCGAGTTTTAAATAGCATTTATTATTATATAACACAGAATAAGTAAATGCAAGGATTTTATGATAAAATTTCTGACAGCTTTTTCCCACCAACTAAGTGGAAATGCAGATGCTGTACGGATTGGCATCCGTCTTCTCCGCAATTGCTGACAACTCTATATCCGTTTTCTTTAATTCCTTCCTGCTCTGCAATTTTATTTATCGCTTCAAATATTTTCGCAATAATACTGCTATTGCTTGAATTAATATCATTCATTGATGTTATATGCACTTTTGGTACAATTAAAATATGTACCGGAGCCTGAGGGTTTAAATCTCTGAAAGCTGTAAAATTATCAGTTTCGTACACAATGTTTGACGGAACTTCTTTATTTGCTATCTGGCAAAATATGCAGCTCATTCTTTTCACCTCTCTCATCTATAATCATCTAAATAATCATCTATATCTATTTGGAATTATCTAGATTCAGTCATTGTATATTATCTCCACATAAATAATCGCTTTTCACGTTTTTTATGTGAACATTTACTACTTTGTTTTTTATATTAATATCACTTTTCACCAAAACTTTCAAGTAGTTTGTCGTATATCCTTCAAATATATTTTCTTTTTTTTGGGTTTCAATCAGAACAGGCATATTCATGCCTACAAATTGCTTCATGACCTCAGTGGATAAACTATTGCCCAAATCAATCAATAACTTGCTTCGAACAGCCTTGACCGAGCCATCCACCTGACCGTCCATTTCTGCAGCCTTTGTTCCTTCTCTCACGGAATATTTAAACACGTGAAGCCTTAAAAATCTTATAATTTTTACAAACTCAAGAGTTTCATTAAATTCTTCATCCGTCTCTTTAGGAAACCCTACGATTATATCTGTTGTAATTCCGGCTTTAGGCATAAATTTCCTGATTATTTCAACATAATTTTTATACTCAGCCGTTGTGTATTTTCTGTTCATGCGCTTTAGAACGCTGTCGCTTCCGCTTTGCAATGACAAATGAAAATGATCACATGTCTTATTAAGCTTGGAATATCTTGAAATAAAATCCTCGGTAATCAATTTAGGTTCTAACGAACCCAACCGTATTCTTTCCAAGCCGTCAATTTTATCAATATCTTCTATTAATCTAATTAAAGCATCCTTACAGTGAATGTCCTTCCCATATGACGAAATGTGAATCCCGTTCAGCACTACTTCCTTATAACCATTGACTGCAACATTTTTTATTTCTTCTAAAATTTCATTATGATTCCTGCTTCTGATGGGTCCTCTTACATAAGGGATAATACAATATGAGCAGAACTGGCTGCAACCGTCCTGAATTTTTATGTTTGCCCTGGTTCTATCATGAACAGCACTTATTTTTAGTTCCTCGAAATCTTCTTTCCCTTGGAATTTTTCTATGGACTTAGTATGCATTTCCATATGTTTCAGTTTTTCTTTAATTAATCTTCCTATACTACCTTTATGCTTTGTCCCGATAATTATGTCTGCACTTGTTTCTTTATTTATTTTTTCGCCATTAAGCTGAACACTGCACCCAACAGCCACAATTAATGCCTTTGGATTGGAGCGTCTTGCCTTATTTATAAATTGCCTTGATTTTCTTTCGCTTTCATTAGTTACGGCACATGTATTTATTACATAAATATCGCTTTTTTCACCATGATATAGGACTTCAAAACCTTCATTCTCAAGAAGTTCAGCCATAGCTTCTGTTTCAAATTGATTAACCTTGCATCCCAAGGTAGTAAATGACACGGTATACTTTTCCATTTTCCTCCCGGCATTACTGATATATCTTAAACACATATATACTATATCATAATTATTTATGTTTTTCAAGGTGCTATGCCCAAAAAGTCACGACAAACGCATGAATGTGTTTCACTATTAATTTTCGAAAGAAATATTTTTTAAAAACATTATGAGTCAAAATTGTAAATTTAGAATACCTTCTATATGTTTTTCAGAGTTAGTTCCAATAACGAAACGCTTCATCCTAGGGCTCATAGACTTTTTACCTGCATCATAAATCTTCAAAACGTTTAGTGCCAGTTTTCTTATTATGTTCAAATCGAAAGCAGCCTGTTTTTTAACAACATTGCAAAAAATACCAACGCTATTATGTCACTCAATTAATAAAAATTAGCTTTTAATTAGGTAATAGGACAAAGTCCTATGATTTTTTTATTGATATAAAGGTCTTCAATAAATCCCGAAAAGCGCGAAAACATTTATAATTATTTATTGTATGTATATATATTGAGAACAAGTTATTTGCTTAGTTCTTGACATGAATACAGATATAAAGTATTATATGGTAAAAACGTTTTTATATAAGTTATAGCTTAATGAGCAATATGGTATTAAAGGGAATTAGTATATAAATAAAAAACAAAGATGAGGTGAATCGATGAAAAATATTAAACTGCATATTATAGTTTTGCTGATAGTATGTATTTCCGAATTCATAGGTGTAAAAAGCTTTAAAGTGGGACCGGGATCAATAGTGTTCCTTCCCATGCTGTTTGCAATGGTAATTGCTATATTTCTGACACCCAAGTTTTTGAATATCGTCAAGGAAAAGGAAATGGATGATGCAGGCTCCCTGATAAGCATTACGCTGATGCTTCTCATGGCAAAATACGGTACCAATATCGGACCTACGCTGCCCAAGATATTAGCCGCAAGTCCCGCATTGATACTTCAGGAGATTGGTAACCTAGGGCCTCCTATTCTGGCAATTCCTTTAGGTGTCTTTATAGGTTTAAAGAGAGAAGTAATAGGAGGAGGGCACTCCATATCCAGAGAACCGAATGTAGCGCTGGTGGCAGAAAAGTATGGTCTCGACAGCGAAGAAGGAAGAGGTGTCCTGGGAGTTTATGTTGTCGGTACGGTATTAGGTGCCATATTCATAGGATTGCTTTCAAGTTTTCTTGCGGCATACACTCCGCTTCATCCCTATGCTCTTGCCATGTCGACTGGCGTCGGCTCGGCCAGCATGATGACAGCAGGAATAGGCTCGCTGATAGCTATGTTCCCTGACATGGCCGACATGATAACTGCCTTTGGAGCCGCAAGCAACGTGTTTACAGGATTAGACGGCCTGTATATGTCAATATGGATAGCTTTGCCTATGTCTGAATGGCTTTATAAGAAATGTTATAGGATGAAATATGGTGAATATCCGCCGAACCCCAAAAAGACGGAGGAAAAATAAATGAAAATAAAAGACAGTATAATAATATTATTTATAACAGCGGCAGTTTCAATAATAGGCAATTTTGTGGGATATAAGGTTAATATTTTGGAAGCGCTTCCCGGTATGCTCATATTGGTGTTATTGGCTACAATAGGAATAGTTCTGGCTAAGGTAATACCCGTTAAAATACCACAGGTTGCATATATTGTTACCATAGCTTCTATATTGACAATTCCGGGAGTACCTGGGGCTGAGACAATAACTCAATACACTTCAAAAGTTAATTTTTTGGCTCTGGCAACTCCAATATTGGCGTATGCCGGAATATACACAGGGAAGAATATTGAGGATTTAAAGAAAACAGGATGGAGAATAGTTGTTCTTGGGTTGTTCGTAATGACCGGAACATATGTCAGCTCGGCCATAGTAGCCCATCTTGTGCTCAAGTTCATGGGACAGATATAATAAAATAAAAGTAACTTCTGAACGCGGATTGTATTCTATGTTACAGGCAGATGAAAAAATGTGAAAAAACAATATTATCCTGGAGCTCCTGAAATACGGGCTTCGGTATTTTTTCCTATGGGTAAAATAAAGCAAATTTCAATATACTGAGCTTATATGGTCCCAAAATGCATTTTCTATATGATTAATTTTTTTATTTTCAATAATAATTTCAATTACATCAAATTGGCATGACATTTCACCAGAACATTTTAACATTAAATAGTATTGAGCGGTTCTTATTATTTTCTTTTGCTTATACTTCGTAACCGCCTCTCTGGGATAGCCGTATTTAATGGTTTTGCGCCCCTTCACCTCAACAAAATGAAGCATACCGTCCTTTAATGCAATAATATCTATCTCGCCCATTCTGCAGTAAAAATTTTTCTCCAATATTTTATAGCCATTTTCAGACAAATATTTTTCTGCTATTTTCTCGTACTTAAAACCCTTATTATTATCATACATTTTATACTCCGCTGTAATAGATACTAACAGCATATGTTAACTGTTAGTACTTAATGTAATTGGCAACTTCCTGTTATATACTCCTTGTGAACCCTTGACACTTTTTGTTTATCATTACAACCTACTTTACATCTTATCAAACTGCAACACCTTTTTCAATAGGAAAAACCCACTTAAAAACATCTGACCCTAATCAACTGAAATTTTCTCGTTACTAAATAAAAATCATTTCATAAAGGAATGTTATGTGGTAATATACTATATGAAAGCTTACATAGCAATAATTAAAGTAAATGTTAATATTTAATATCAAACATGTAGTATACAAACAGTTATAAGTTATAACTGTTGATACCATAATACTATATTAATCGGAGGTATAAATGGATTATAAAAAAATGTATCAGGAAAAGAAAAGGACTGCCCAAGAAGCAGTAAAAATTGTTAAATCAGGTGACTGGATTGATTACGGATGGTGTGTAACCACACCGATTTCCCTTGACCGTGAACTTGCAAAAAAGATGCCTGAATTGGAAAACATTAATTTTAGCGGCGGTATCTTAATGTGGGAACCTGAAATTTTTAAAATTGAAAATCCTAAGGAGCATTTTACCTGGAATTCTTGGCACATGAACAGACCAGAAAGAAGAGCAGTATCCAAGGGCTTTTCATACTATGCGCCTATAAGGTATTCGGAGCTTCCAAGATATTACAGAGATGGTGCCTGCCGTCCTGATGTTGCCATGTTTCAGGTAGCGCCAATGGACGAATTCGGATATTTTAACTTTGGCCCCAGCGTATCACACATGAAAGCAGTATGTGACGCTTCGAAGACCATAATTGTGGAAGTTAATAAAAATATACCAAAGACGTTAGGTGGTATAGAAGAAAGCGTTCATATTTCTCAGGTTGATTTTATTGTTGAAGGGGACAACCCTCCGTTGGCTCAATCTGCAGATGCAGATACCACAGAAGTAGATGAAGAAGTAGCAAAGCTTATAGTAGAAGAAATACCCAACGGTGCATGTTTACAACTGGGAATAGGCGGGATGCCCAATGCCGTAGGATCGCTGATTGCTAAATCAGACTTAAAAGACCTGGGTGTCCATACAGAAATGTACGTTGACAGCTTTGTCGATATTGCAGCAGCAGGAAAAATTAACGGCTCAAAGAAAAATGTGGACAGGTATAGACAAACTTTCGCTTTTGCAGCAGGAACTCAAAAACTGTACGATTACATAAATGGAAATCCGGAAACAATGGGTACAACTGTGGAATACACCAATGATGTGAGAGTTATTTCAAGCATAGATAATTTCATATCCATCAATAATGCTGTCAATTTGGACCTGTATGGACAAATAAATGCAGAAAGTACAGGAACCAAGCCCATAAGCGGAGCCGGTGGGCAGCTGGACTTTGTACTGGGTGCTTATTTATCTAAAGGCGGTAAAAGTTTTATATGCTGTTCATCAACATACAAAGACAAGAAAGGAAACATAAAGTCCAGGATTCTTCCTATCTTGGACAGAGGCTCCATAGTTACCGATACAAGAGCAACTACCCAATATTTAGTTACTGAATACGGAAAAGTAAACTTGAAAGGCCTTTCAACATGGCAAAGATGCGAAGCAATCATTTCCATAGCACATCCCGATTTCAGGGAAGAATTGATCAAGCAGGCTGACAGCATAAAAATATGGAGAAGAAGCAATAAAAGGAACTTGTAAACTTAAAAAGCAGAAAAAACTAAATAAAGTTCAAAAGCTCAATTGTTCTTGAGTATTCAATATTTTTTTAATAAATGTCTTTCTATGTATTTCAGTAGGCCCATATTTAATCAATGCCTGCATATGTTCTTTTGTACCATAGCCTTTGTTCTTTGCGAAATTATATTCAGGATATATTTTATCTAATTCTTTCATTTTCCTGTCCCTTGTTACTTTTGCAATTATTGATGCCGCGGCGATGCCGTGGCATTTCTCATCACCCTTGATTATATTAAGCTGGGGAATATTTGAATTTAATTTTTCCGCATCTATTAAAAGACAGTCAGGTATTACTTTATTTCCCCTATTATCTTTTAAATTTTCAATTGCCTGCATCATAGCAAGCTTTGCAGCATTTTTTACATTAACCTCATCCACTGTTCTGCATCCAATTTCGCCTATCCCAACAGCTGATGATTTACCTTTAATTATTTCGAATAAGTACTCTCTTTTTTTAGGAGTAAGTTTCTTAGAATCTTTTACTCCTTCAATAAGCAATCCACGTGGCATAATTATTGCACAAGCCATCACACTGCCAGCAAGACATCCCCTGCCAACTTCATCAATGCATGCAATGCTTTTATACCCCTTGTCCCAAAGCTCCTGTTCTATTTCAAGCATAATACCCTCCATGAAACGATTGATAAACAATTGATGAGCCATTGGACAGCAACGGATGAGAAATAGAAAGCAGCTGTTTGCCTATTGCCGCTAAACGCTAATCTGTTGCTCCGTCAATTGTTTCCGGTGTTTCCAATGTTATTTTTCCTAATTTTCCGATTCTGAAATCATTCAGAAGTAAATTTGCAGTTCTAAAATAATCAATCTCTGTCCTGTTAAAAACAAATCCTTTTTTTAACGCGATATTATTTAAAATATCCAATGGTTTTACCCACTGTTGAATATCATACCTTTCCAAAATTGAATTAACCTTATTTAATTTTATCATTTCTTCAACAAACTTCAAAGCAATTTCTTCAAGCGGCAACACATCATCCTTTATTGCACCTGTAAAAGCAAGATTCAAGGCACTTTTCTCATCATCGAATTTCGGCCACAAAATTCCCGGTGTATCTAATAAATCAATATTGCCGGCAAGATGTATCCACTGTTTTCCTTTTGTTATTCCGGGAACATTACCGGTTTTTGCGCTTTTTCTTTTAGCTAATGAATTTATTAAAGTTGACTTCCCAACGTTTGGTATTCCTACAATCATAGCTTTAATAGTTTTGTTAATAAATCCTCTTTTTTTATATCTTTCAATAATTTCACGTGAAGATTCAGCCAAAGCATTTTCCAGCTTTTTCCGTTCCTTGTTGTCTGTGGAATTGTACAAAATGGCAGAAAGCCCAATATTTTTGTAATATTCTTTCCATGACCTGCTAAGGAATGGGTCAGCCAAATCATATTTATTAAGTACCAACAGCCTTTTTTTATCTTTAAATATTTTATCAAACTGGGGATTTCTGCTGGATTCAGGTATTCTTGCATCAATTACTTCAATTACTATATTAACAAGCTTTAAATTATCCTTAAGCATATCCCCGGTTTTTTTCATATGCCCCGGATACCAGTTTATATTCATAACATACCTCTGTAAAACAAATTGAGGACATACGCCCTCAATTTATATTAATAATTTTTTAATTCTTTTACCTTTGTTGCTTTTCCTGTTCTTTCTCTCAAATAAAATAATTTGGCACGTCTTACTTTACCTTTTCTTATAACTTCGATTTTATTAATCTTTGGTGAATGTACGGGAAATGTTCTTTCAACCCCTACGCCATAAGAAATTTTCCTTACCGTAAATGTTTCTCTATTGCTTGTTCCTTGCCTTTTTATAACAATACCTTCGAATATCTGGATTCTTTCTCTGCTGCCTTCTTTAATATTGACATGTACTTTTACTGTATCTCCAACGTTAAAAGGTGTTAATTCACTTTTAAGCTGTTGATTTTCGAATGATTTAATTAAATCCATCTGTATACCTCCCTTCGTTCCTTCGTTTCTGCACCCTTGAGGGCACTATTGCAATGTAAAATTTACATTTATATTTACTATTTGTATAATTTTGATAATTTGTTGTATTCTTCAATTATGTTTTCATCTTTAATCAAATCCGGCCGCCTTTTTAAAGTAAGTTCAATTGCCTTAAAACGCCGCCATTCTTTGATTTTCTTATGGTTGCCGGATAGTAATATTTCCGGCACTTGTAATTCTGAATAGCTTTCAGGCCTTGTATATTGAGGGTATTCCAGCAAACTATTGCTGTAAGATTCTTCAACAGTCGATTCTTCAGAGCCTAAGACTCCAGGAATCAACCTCCCTACTGCATCTACAATCATGAGAGCCGGAAGCTCTCCGCTTGTTAACACAAAATCTCCTACAGATATTTCTTCATTAACATACCTGTCTATAATTCTTTGGTCTATACCTTCATAATGCCCGGCAATAAGTATTATATGTTCTTTTTCAGTAAGTTCTTTTGCCTTTTCTTGATTAAATAAATTGCCTTTTGGTGATAAATATATTATATATGAATTATGCTTTTTTATAGCATCCAAAGCTTTAAACATGGGCTCCGGCTTCAAAAGCATTCCGGGACCGCCTCCGTATGGATAATCATCGACTTTTTTTTGCTTATCTTCAGAATAATCCCTCAGATTCACAGACCCAAGCTCAAACATTCCGTTTTCTACGGCTCTGCCGATTATGCCGCTGCCGGTATAGACATCAATCAGTTCCGGAAACAACGTAACAATATCAAACCTCATTCCAGCAGCCCCTCAATAACATTTATAATCATTTTTTTATCTTTAACATTTACATCTTTTACAACTTCCTTAACAGCAGGTATTAAAAAAGACTTATTGTTGTCGGATATTTCATAAACATCATTGGCACCTGTTTGATAGACGCTAATTATTTTCCCTAAATATTCTCCCTCAGTAGAATAAACTTCCATTCCCTCTAAATCAAATAAATAATATGAATTTTTGGGAAGTTCCCTGAGCTGATCCTCTTTTATGGAAATAAATGTGTCCTTGAAGGATTCTGCAGTGCTCATATCGTCGATATTTTCAAGCATGATATATACCATGCTATTTCCATACCGCACGTTTTTTATTTCACGTTTTGCATTGTCTTTTTCCGTATAAACATACTCAAGTTCATCAAATCTTTTTAAATAGTCAGTAAGCGGCATACATTTCATGCAGCCCCTGACACCGTGAGTACTTACAATTTTACCGATCTTTATATATTCATTCATTGTATCTGTATCTCTGCCAGTTTTATTATTGAATAATTTCAACAATAACTCTCTTGTTTTCCTTTGTAGCTGCGGCCTTGACCACTGTCCTTATGGCTTTTGCTATTCTGCCTTGCTTTCCGATTACCTTACCCATGTCCTCCGGAGCAACTTTTAACTCTAATATTAGTGATTGACTGCCTTCTACTTCATTAACTGTTACCTGATCTGGATTGTCTACTAATGATTTCGCTATATATTCTACTAATTCACCCATAATATCACCTCTTATTTATTTTCATCTCTTTTTTCATAAATACCGTTATTTTTAAATAACATGCTAACAGTATCCGTAGGCTTTGCTCCATTATTTAGCCATTTCACAGCACTTTCGACGTTAATCTTTACTTCTTTCGGTTCGGAAATCGGGTTGTAATATCCTATTTCTTCAATAAAACGTCCGCCTAATGGTGAACGAGAATCTGCAACAACTATCCTATAGAAAGGTTTCTTTTTTGAGCCCATCCTTTTTAATCTGATTTTTACTGACATATTGTCACCTCCTTGTATTTTTTATATATGAAAAAGGAAAATCCTTAATCTACATTAATAACCAAAATAACAATAAACAATAATTAAATTAAAAATCTAATTTAAACATACAGAATTACCGGAATCCTTGATATTATCGTTTATATCTAATGTACATGTGTCCACATGATTAACAACTGACAACTAAAAGGGCATCCTAAAACTGCCCATACCACCTAAGCCTTTTTTCTTGCCTGTTCCCATTGATGAGAATTTTTTTATCATTTTGCGCATCTCATCATACTGTTTTAAAAGCTGGTTTACTTTCTGAACAGATGTGCCGCTTCCCGCAGCAATTCTCTTTCTCCTGCTTCCCTTAATAATTGACGGATTAAGTCTCTCTTTCTTGGTCATGGACTGAATGATTGCTTCAATATAAACGAACTCTTTTTCATCAACCTTAAGCCCCTTAAGTTTCTTGTTTCCGCCTATACCCGGGATCATTTCAAGCAGTTCGTCCAGAGGACCCATGTTTTTCATTTGCTGAAGCTGAGCTAAAAAATCTTCTAAGTTGAAGTCCTGAGCCTTTAACTTTTTCTGAAGTTCTATTGCCTGTTTTTCGTCAAATGCATCTTGAGCTTTTTCAATAATGGAAAGCACGTCACCCATCCCCAGTATCCTTGAAGCCATCCTGTTCGGGTGGAAAGTTTCCAGCTGATCCATTTTCTCTCCGACAGACAGAAACTTAATAGGTCTATCCACTACATTTCTAATAGAAAGTACTGCTCCTCCTCTTGCGTCACCGTCAACTTTTGTGAGAATTACGCCTGTAATATCCAGGTATTGATTAAATGTTTCAGCAACCTTTATGGCATCCTGTCCTGTCATTGCATCTAATAAAAGCAATATTTCGTCCGGATTGACAGCCTGTTTTATCTGAACAAGCTCATCCATCAGCTGGTCGTCAATATGAAGCCGCCCGGCAGTATCTATAAGCACTATATCATTTCCATTCTTCATAGCATGTTTAATGGCTTCTTTTACAATTTTAACAGGAGGTGTTTTATCTCCCATTTCAAATACAGGAACATCAACGCTTTCGCCTACAACCTGAAGCTGCTTGATAGCTGCCGGCCTGTATATATCACAAGCAACCAAGAGAGGGCTTTTCCCGTCTTTTTTTAACTTTTTGGCAAGCTTCCCTGCAGCAGTTGTTTTGCCAGCACCTTGTAGTCCACACATCATAAAACATGTTATGCCGTTTGAATTTATTTTAAGGCTGCTTTCTCCCTGACCCATTATCTTTATAAGTTCTTCATGAACTATTTTAACAACCTGCTGTCCGGGAGTCAGGCTTTCCATTACTTTAGCGCCAAGAGCTCTCTCCTTTACATTGTTAATAAATAATTTAACAACCTTGTAATTAACATCTGCTTCAAGCAATGACATTTTAACTTCCTTCATTGCTACATCAATGTCTTTTTCTGTAAGCTTGCCCTTGCCTCTTAGTTTGCTCAATGTATTTTGAAGCTTATCAGATAAATTTTCAAACATTTTGTTACCCCTCGTTAATTATTTTTTCTGCTTCTGCTTTTATTTTCTCTGTCATGTCATTATATCTTTCGTCTTCTATACTAGAGGCAAGCTTCACAATATTTTCTGCTGCTTTTAAGTATTTTTTGTACTTATAGTGAAGCTTTATTTTATCTTCATATTCTGTCAAGCTGTTTTCTGCCCTTTTTAAAGCATCATACACCCCTTGCCTGCTGATATTCATGTTTTCTGCAATTTCCGACAGGCTGTAGTCCCGATTGTAATACATATCAATCACTGTTGCCTGATTATCTTTCAGCAAAGTTCCATAATAATCATATAAGATACTATAAATAAATTTTTTTTCAGACATGCAATCACCTAATGTAAAGTATTTTGCTTGACAGTGAATTTTACCTCGTACCAAAGGTTTTGTCAATACCTATTTATGGAAATAATGTATTAAACACTAAAATGCAAGTTAAAATAAAGAGTCTTAATTTTTAGAAAGCTGAAATTTAAGTGCAATAAGAAATATGTATGGTTAAATGCAGCGATAAGTCTATCGCTGCATTTATCGTTTCATTTTGAGGTAATTTTTTGATTTTTCACATACTATTCAAATATTGCATTTACGAAATCAACTGGGTTGAAGTCCTGGAGGTCGTCGATTTTTTCTCCAACACCAACATATTTAATGGGAATTTTCAGTACGTTGACTATTGGAAAGGCGATGCCTCCCTTGGCAGTACCGTCTAATTTTGTAAGGATCAGGCCGTTAATACCGCAGGTTTCTGAGAACAATTTTGCCTGGATGATTCCGTTCTGACCTGTAGTCGCATCAATAACCAGGTATACGTCTATTTTTGCTTCCGAAAATTCTTTATCCAGTATTTTAAATATTTTGCTAAGTTCGTTCATTAAGTTTTTCTTGTTGTGAAGTCTTCCTGCCGTATCACATATGAGCACATCGGCTTTGCGGGCTTTTGCCGACTGTATTGCATCGAACACTACCGCACCTGGATCCGAACCTTGCTCAGATGCAACTATATCTACATCCGCTTTTTCACACCAATCCTTAAGCTGTTCAACGGCCGCTGCCCTGAATGTATCGGCAGCGGCTACAATTACGCTGTTGCCGGACTGTTTCAGCCTGTATGCAATTTTGCCTATTGATGTTGTTTTGCCAACGCCGTTCACACCCACCACCAATATGACTCTTTGCTTATCTTTGTAGTCTTCTTCATTATCATTCTCCTGAAGCATATTAACAAGATATTCTTTAATAACATCTTTAATTTCGGCAGTATCTTCAAGCTTTCTCTTCTTAGCTTCGTCTTTTATATAATCTATGATATTCATTGTTGTTTCAACACCCATGTCGGATGTGATCAAAATTTCTTCCAATTCTTCAAGGAATTCATCGTTAATTTTTTTATGCTTAAATACTATGTTTCCGATTTGATCTGTTAAATTTTTTTTCGTTTTAGAAAGACCTTCCTTTAATTTAGAGAAAAAGCCTTTTTTATCTTTATCCATAATTCCTCCTATAACAATTATAACATTATAACTCTATTGTTCAAGAGCGTCAGACAACTTCAAAGATACAAGCTTTGTAACTCCCTTTTCCTGCATTGTAGCACCGTAAAGAATGTCTGCACATTCCATGGTCCCTTTTCTGTGAGTTATTACAATGAACTGGGTTTCTTTTGAAAACTCTCTCAGATACTGTGCAAACCTAAATATGTTAGCATCGTCCAAAGCAGCTTCAATCTCGTCAAGAATGCAGAAAGGTGTAGGTTTTGTTTTTAAAATAGCAAATAAAAGCGCTATTGCCGTAAGAGCTTTTTCCCCTCCGGACAAAAGAGAAATTTTGCTGAGTTTTTTTCCGGGAGGCTGAACTGCAATTTCAATGTTGCTGTTTAATGCATCTGCCTCATCTTCCAGATAGACATCTGCCTTACCTCCGCTGAAAAGCATTTTAAACACTTCATTGAACTTAACTCTTATATTGGCAAATTCTTCAACAAATTTGTCTCTCATCTTTACATTCAGCTCGTTTATAATTTCATTAAGCTGTTTTCTTGCATCAATTAGGTCCTTTTGCTGTTTTTTAAGGAAATCATATCTTTCCTTGACTTCTCGGAATTCATCTATGGAATTTAAGTTAACACTGCCTAATTCTTTGACTGACCTTTTAAGAGTGTTGACTTCATTGTACAGTTTTGTCTGGCTTATGCTTTCGTCTTTATATTTTAAGGCCATGGCATAATTTAATTCATAGTCTTCCCAAAGCTTCGCCGAAATTTCTTCGATTTTTGAATTTTCTCTTTCAATTTTAACATTCATTTTGTTTTCATCATCAAGAAATTCGGTTATAGTTTTGTTTGCATTATTTATTTTATTTTGGCAGTCATAAATTTCATTTTGAGCAATTTCAAGAGCTTCATTTTCTTCTGAATGCTTTTCATTTATTTTCCTTATTTCTTGTACGAAAGTTTCAGACTTTTTTCCGCATTCTTCAATGACGGATATTGCCTTATTGATTTGAACACCTATATTTTTAAGAGTTTCTTCCTTAAATACCTTTAATTCGTCGTTTCTTTCAAGTTCGTCTTCAATATTTTTTATTTTTTCCTCTTTAAGCTTGATATCCTGCATTATTTGAGCGGCAATGTCTTTTTGTTCCATAACTTTACCGCTGTATTCCTCATATATATTTCTATTTGCATCATTTTTTGATGCAGCCTGCTCAATGCTTTGTTCATTTTCCCGGATTGATTTTTTTAAGTTTTCTATCTTATCCGTAATACTTTTAAATTCCCTCTCGTGGTTTTTGTTTTCTTCCTTGATAAACTTAAGCTCTTCAGTATATTTGTTTATAAAGGATGATACTTTTTCAGCCTGTTCCTTGAGCATACTTATCTTGGAACTATTCATGCTGTAAAGGCTGTTCTTTTCGTTAATTTCATTTTTTATTCCTGAAATTACTTCGTTATATTCCTTAATTTTTAATAATATTTCATTTAACAGATTCTTTTTCTGATCTAATATTTCTATTGATTTATCAACAATTTTTTTGCATTCTTCAATTTCTCTTTTTCTCCCCAGTAGGTTCTGATTACCAACCATATGCCCGCCTGTTACAGAACCTCCGGCATTTATAACATCTCCATGAAGTGTGACTATCTTGACCGAACTTCTCAAACGCTTTGATATTTTAAATCCGTTGTTTAGATTATCCACTACAATAATTCTTCCCAACAAATGCTTTATTACAGGCCTAAATCTCGTATCTGTTTTTACGAGCATGTCTCCTGTATTAACAACACTTGGGTCTTTCAGGACCTCCTGCTCTGCCCTATTGAGGCTTCTTTCCTGAAGCATGTTGATAGGAAGGAAAGTAATTCTCCCTATTTTGTTTTTCTTTAGATATTTGATTATATTTTCGGCTTCATTTTCCGTATTTACAATAATATTTTGAATGGAAGAGCCCAAAGCTACCTCCACAGCAGTTTCATACTCCTTGTCCGTCTTGATTATATCAGCAACGGTCCCTAATATAGAGCTTTTAAGTACCGGTTCTCTTTCTTTATTGTTCATGACAGTCTTAACACTTTTATAATACCCGTCATAATATGATTCCATATTTGAAAGAATTTTCATTTTTGATTTTGTGCCGCTTAATTTTTCGCTTATTTCTGCGATTTCACCGGCCAATAGTGTTTTTTCCTTTTCCGCAGAGTTTAAGGCATTCGTCGAGTCCTCCATTTCTTTCTTTTTCTCAGACAGCACCTTATTTATTTCTGACTGCTCATTTTCCAGCATTTTTATTATATCAAGCTTATTTTGCTTTTCTGTTTCTTCTGATGAAATTTCAGCACTCAGGATTTCGATTCTTTCATTGTTATTTGATATAAATGATTCTATGGTACTTTTTTCGCTGTTCTGCTTGTTTATTTCTTTATGAAGCTCAAAGAGGCTGTTTTTTTGTTCTTCAATAGCTTTAAATGCCTTGTCCATTTCACCTTTATACGCTTCGACTTCTTTATTCATTAGATTGAATTTTTCCATGTCTTTGCGCAAGCCATCCTCAAGCTGTTCTTTTTCTTCAGTGAGATTTTTGGCATTTTCATTGAGTTCGTTGTTTCTTTTCTCAAGAATTGTTATTTCATTTCTCACGTCTACAGCATTGTCATTGTATAAAATTTTTTTTTCTTCATGAACTTTGCAAAGGCTGCTGCAGTTTTCTAATTCTCTGTTTTTGGAATTCCGCTCTGCCTCAAGATTCCTGATTGTTTCCTTGATTTCATTTATCTGTTTTTTTTGTTCTTCAACTGACTGTGTAATACCATCTATTTTTTTTTGAAGTTTAATCTTCTGCTCTGATGCAATATCTTTTTGATTTTTTAAAGCCTTGCACTGTTCACTGTGTTTTTCATACTCTCGAGTAAGGTAGTTCAATTCATATTTTTTTAAACTTTCTTTCGTTTCAATGTATTTCTTAGCTTTCAGGCTTTGTTCTTTCAATGGTTCTATTCTATCCTCAAGCTCATGAACGATGTCTTCCGCCCTATCAAGGTTGTCGCTGGTTTTTTCGAGTTTTCTTTCAGATTCTTCCTTTCTGATTTTATATTTGACTATTCCGCAGGCTTCCTCAAAAACCTGTCTCCTTGTTTCTGAGTTGGGGCTTAAAATGTCCTCCACCCGGCCTTGCCCTATAAATGAATATCCGTCTCTTCCGATGCCTGTATCCATAAAAATCTCTCTAATATCTTTGAGCCTGCACTGCTGCTTATTTATGTAATATTCACTTTCACCTGTCTTGTACAGTTTCCTTTTTATGCTTACTTCTTTATATGCAACAGGTATATCACCTGATTCATTGTCAAAAATAAGGTTAACTTCTGCATAGCCCAAAGGCAGCCTTTTTTCTGTACCGGCAAATATAACATCGTCCATTTTAACTCCCCTGAGGGATTTTGCACTTTGTTCACCCAGCACCCATTTAATGGCATCGGATATATTGCTTTTTCCGCTGCCATTAGGTCCAACAATTGCCGTAATTCCTTTCTCCACAATAATTTCCGTCTTTTCGGCAAAGGATTTAAAGCCGTTAATATATACTTTTTTTAAATACATGTTTCCCCCTTAATCTAATTTTGAAATATTATTTCTATTCAAAACCGTTTGATTTTTGTCCGGTATATATCAAGTAAATTTTCATGTCTTTGCAGAAAATTATTCCTGGAATTTATACAGAATGCAAACAGAAATTATTTTAGTTTTATACGTTTATTTGATCCTCCGCTATCAGTGCATTTTTTGCAGCATCCTGCTCAGCCAATTTCTTACTTTTGCCTTCTCCCCTTCCAAGGACAACTTTATTCACAAGCACGTTTACATGAAAAGTTTTTTCGTGATCAGGTCCTTCTTCTTTTGTTACTACATAACGAATTTTGCAGTTCTGCTTCTTACTTTGATAATATTCCTGAAGATGTGACTTATAATCTGTTACAACTTTTCCCTTTACAGCAAGATGAATATAATTTATCAAATTGTTTAATACGAATTCCTGGGCCTTTTTATATCCTCCGTCAATATAAATTGCTGCAATAACAGCCTCAACTGCATCTGCCAGAATGGATTTACGCTCCCTTCCTCCTGACGCTTCCTCACCTTTGCCCATTAAAAGGTATTTGCCCAAATTTAAATTTGCCGCAACTAAACTCAGAGTATCTTCACATACCACCTGAGCCCTTAGTTTTGTCAGGTCACCTTCAGGGTATTCAGGGAATTTATCAAATATAAATCGGCTGACTACAACACTCAAAACAGCATCTCCAAGAAATTCCAGCCTTTCGTTATTTGCTTTGCTGCATATTTTGTCCTCATTTGAATAAGAACTATGTGTAAGTGATTTTTCCAAAATTTCTATATTGTTAAATTCATATTTTATTTTATTTTCAAATTCTTTAAGTTCTTTAATATCTATAATCACAATTCCTCCTGGATTATAATTGCTTATTGAACCTGTGAATAGTTTCATAAGCACAATAAATAATTATAAAATTTAATTTAATATACGGGACGCATTGCTGCGTCCCAAATTTTACATATTAATACTGTCTTCCAAATAATTAACTATATCTCCAACTGTAGTGATTTGCTCAATACTTTCATCATCAATTTCAATGTCAAACTCATCCTCCAGCGCCATTACCAATTCAAACAACGTTATTGAATCAGCCTCCAAATCATCGGCAAAAGATGATTCCATCGTAATTTCTTCCGGTTTAACATCTAATTTTTCCGCTATTATGTCTCTGACTCTTTCAAACAATTCACTCACCTCCTCATTACACTTTCTTCTATTAAATCATTTACTCTACTGTCACAGCATATTTTTGCCTGGCGGATTGCATTTTTCATTGCTTTTGAATTGGAACTTCCATGAGCCTTTATTACCGTTTCTTTAACTCCCAAAATTGGTGCTCCTCCATGCTCAGAATAGTCAAACCTGCTTTTGAATTCGGACAATGCTGGTTTGATAAGAGCTCCGCCTATTTTGGTTCTTGTGGTGGACATAAGCTCATGTTTCAGGCCCTTCATAAGTTCGGAAATAGTTCCTTCAAGGGTTTTTAAAATCATGTTTCCAACAAAGCCGTCACAAACTATTATATCCGCTTTGTCCTGAAGTACATCCCTTGCTTCTATATTTCCGATAAAGTTTATAGGCAGCGGTGTGTTTTCAAGAAGGTCGTACGTTTCAACCGTAAGCTTATTGCCTTTTGCCTTTTCTGTTCCTATATTGGCAAGCGCCGTCCTGGGAGAAACAACGTTCATTACCTTTTTTAAATAAATATCCCCCATAATTGCAAAGTCATAAAGAAATTCAGGTTTAGAGTCTACATTGGCTCCCGAATCAATCAATAGGGCAAAACCTCCGCTCAAATTTGGTATCAAAGCACCTATTGCCGGTCTTTCAATTCCGCTGATTCTCCCTATCATTAAAGTAGCGCCGCCTAACAATGCACCGGTACTTCCCGCCGATACAATTGCATCGGCTTCCTTATTTTTTACAACATTTAAAGCTTTGACAAGTGAAGAATCCTTTTTACGCCTTATGGCCATCACAGGTTTATCTTCATTGGATATAACTTCTTTTGCATTTAAAATATCAATGTTGTTGAAGTCTGACGTACTGTTTTCAAGTATTTTTTTAATCTTATCCTCTTGTCCTGAAAAAATTATACTTACATTGTATTCGTCCCTGGCAAGTATGCCGCCTTTGACAACAGACTCCGGAGCATTGTCTCCACCCATTGCGTCTACAGCAATCTTCATTTATGCACCTCTGTTCAGTTGTTTTGTTATACAGCCTGACACTTTGTATTTTTAAATACATAAAATAGTATAGCTTAGTAATATATGTTTTGCAATAAAAAAATAGTGCCGAAACACTATTTTTATCTTTTATCAATTACCAATTTTTCATATATAACGTATAACGAATATTATTTCTATTTTCGTTATTCAACGTTTATAACTTCTTTTCCGTCATAATATCCGCAAGCTGGGCACACTCTGTGAGGAAGCTTTGACTCATGACATTGCGGGCATTCGATGATATTTGGAACCACTAATCTTGATTTTGACGTTCTTCTTCTATCTCTTCTAGCCTTGGAAGTTTTTCTCTTAGGTACTGCCATTTTAACACCTCCTTAATCATTTAATAAATCCTTTAATTTTTCAAACCTTGGATCTATTAAATTATCTTTACACTTACATTCTTCATAATTTAAATTAACTCCACAATTAGGGCATATACCTTTGCAGTCCGGTTTGCACAACGACTTCATAGGCATTGATAAATAAATCATCTGCTTAATATCTTCCTCCGGATCAATACATCCGTCCGTAATTTTCAACTGTATTTCATCAGACTCATTGTCTTTCTCATTTTCTTTCGGACAATCCGACAACACAGCTTTAAATTCAGTTTCAATCGTATTGTCAAAATGAGTTAAGCATCGGGCACATTGGTCAGAAAATGTATATTTAATTATACCGTTCAATAAAATACTACCGTCGACTTTAAATGCTTCACCCTTAAAGTTTATGTTCTTATGAAGATGTGTATCTGATAAAAAGGCCTCATCATCTATTGTAAAATTCTTATCTATTTTTAAAGAAATCTGATCAGATGACAAAAACTTATTTAACCGAATTAACATATAATCACCCTTTTTACTGTCCCCTACATTCGTTTTGGGAATAAGCAACCAGCATCAAATCAGAGATTTGAATACCTGTTTTACCTATTTTAACAGAGTTAATTATATGAAAAAAGAAATCTTTTGTCAAGCAATTTATTTTACAGACTTTTTCCAACAAGCTCCTTTGTATCCCTTGCTATCATTAACTCTTCATTTGTAGGAACAACAAATATTTTTACCTTTGATCCGTCTTTGGAAATTTCAGCTTCTTTTCCATGTATATTATTTTTGTTTTCATCAATATCAATTCCCAAGAATTCCAACCCTTTACATATATGCAGCCTTTCGGGAGCTGAGTTTTCACCTAAACCTGCTGTAAATACCAATACGTCTAATCCTCCCATTATAGCTGTATATGAACCGATGTACCTTTTAACCATGTACACGAACTTATCCAATGCCAGCTGTGCTCTTTTGTTTCCCTTGGAAGCAGCTGATTCAATATCTCTAAAATCACTGCTTACTCCGGATATACCGAGAACACCTGATTTTTTATTCATTAAATTATCAATCTGGTCCGTAGTCATATTTTTTTTGTTCATTAAGAATGTTACTATGGCAGGATCAATGTTTCCGCATCTTGTACCCATTACAAGACCTTCAAGAGGAGTCATTCCCATGCTGGTGTCAAATGATTTTCCGTCTTTTATGGCAGTTACACTGGCTCCATTTCCCAGATGGCAGGTTATTAAATTTATACCCTTCAAACTTCTGCCCAGTAGTTCTTCAGCCCTTTGTGAAACATATTTATGGGATGTGCCATGAAATCCGTACCTTCTTACTCCAAGTTCTTTATATAGCTCATAAGGAAGTGGATAAATATATGACACAGGAGGCATTGTTTGATGGAAAGCCGTATCGAACACTCCTACCATAGGTACATCCGGCAGCAATTCCTTGCATGCTTCTATGCCTATAATATTTGGCGGATTATGTAGCGGTGCCAGAGAAATACATTCATTGATAGCTTTTATAACATCATCGTTAATCAAAACCGAATTGGCAAATTTTTCTCCGCCATGTACGACTCTGTGCCCTACGGCATCGACTTCCTTCAATGATTTCACAGCTCCGTGCTTAGGATCAACCAATGCTTTTAATACAAAATTAATCGCATCCTTGTGGTTTTTCATTACTTCTTTGATTACAACTTTATCCTGCCCCGCCTTTTGATGCTTTAAAACGCTGCCTTCAATTCCTATTCTTTCAACAAGGCCCTTAGCCAATACACTTTCATCATCCATGTTTATCAATTGATATTTCAATGATGAACTGCCGCAGTTAATTACTAATACGTTCATTTTGTTCCTCCATAGTTAATAATATAAATATTTATAATAAAATTAAAAATTTTTATTTTAATTATTCCTTACACTTAATTATTCCTTACACTTAATTATTTTTTCAAATTTTTTGATGTTTTTATAGTTTTTATAGTTCAATACAACTATGTCGCAGTTTGAAATCATAAAATCCCATAAGTTTGTACTGTCAGCAACACCAAGATACAAAAGTACCGACTGTATTACGCCAAAATGAGTAACAACAACTGAATTATCAGGTACTTTGTCAATAAACGGCGCAACCCTTTCTATTATATCATCGTAGCTCTCACCTTTAGGAAATCTGTACTTGTTTTTTTCAGATATCCATTTTTCAGTTTCTTCCTTGTAGTCAGAACTTATCTCATCCCATGTCATATTTTCGAACATGCCAAAGTTGACTTCTAATAAGCAGTTTTCCTTTATAATTTTATTTTCACAGATATTATTTTTACTACATATAATTTTTGCAGTATCAACGGCTCTTTCCAGCGGGCTTGAATATACACGGCAGATTGTTTCATGCCGTAAGTTCTGACCGGCTGCTGCAGCCTGATCTCTTCCTTTTTGAGACAACTTTGCATCCGTTATTCCGCAATACCTTTTTTGTATATTTGCGTCTGATTCTCCATGACGTACTAAGTATATCATAATTACCCCTTTAAAAAAAGTATTAAAACCATAAACACCACTTGGCTGACTTCAAGTACAAGGCCGCAAGTATCACCTGTCATACCCCCTATTTTGTCCTCTATTTTGCATGATATGAAATAAGAAACCATCAGTGCCGCAAAACACGATACTATAATAGTAAGCCTGTCAGGCATTAAAATAGCGAAAAAAAACAAAATAAATATGTTTGTAAGCAATATTTTGGAATCTATCGATTCTATAAACAAGGTTCCCATGCCTTTTTCTTTCTTGGCATATTTTTTATTTCGGCATGCAAAGACCACACACGACCTGCCTACAATAGGCATCATAAAACAGGAATATATGTCAACATAAGAAAATAAAACAAACTGGGAAAGTACAACAATAATCAAGCTCAGGACTCCAAAAGTACCTGTATGTGAATCGCTCATTATTTCAAAAATTCTTTCTCCGGTCCTTCCCGAAAAAATACCGTCTGACGTATCTGCAGTACCGTCAAGATGTATTCCACCCGTTATGGCTATATATGACAAAGTAAGAATAAGCCCTCTCAATAAGTTTATATATGTATTGTTGAATATTAAATAAACAATCACCAATAAAAACCCAATTACAGCTCCTAACAGGGAGTAAAGGTTTAAAGCCTTTAAAAAATTTTCTTCCTTATATTCAATTTTCCTTCCCACCGGAATACGTGTAAAAAAAGAGATAAGAGTTAAAAATCCTTTGGCCATTCTACTGCCCCACCTTTGTGTTTAAGTTTAATCGGTATGCCTGAAAACATAAAATACATGAAATCTGCCCTTGATCCTATTTCTCTGTTAATTCTTCCATTCATGTCTCTGAAATAATTTCCCATGTAGTAGGATGGAACAACACCCATGCCTGTTTCGTTGGACACCAAAACCAATTTCTTGTTGTTATTATTGCAAACATCTATCAAAGAAATAAGTTCATTTTTGATTTTTTTTTCAAGAGATCCAACATCTTCAATCCTGCAGGTATCAAAATCAACCCCGCTGTCATACATAAAATTTCCTATTAAAGTAGTTATGCAGTCCAATAAAACGACTTCACATTCATTAAACTCTTTATGGTTTGTTAAATCCTTGAAGTTTGAATACATTTCCAGAGTATACCATGAATCCGGCCTCTGGTTTCTGTGCTTCCTGACCCTGTCAGCCATAGCCTGGTCTGTAACCACTGCAGTTGCAATGTAAAGCACATTACTGCCGTATTCTTTTGCCTTTTTTTCAGCAAATGTGCTTTTACCGCTTCTTGCACCACCTATTACAAATGTAATACTCATTATCATCACCTTGCCCAATTATTGAATAACCTTAAGTATTATATCATATTTTCACAATGGCACAAGACTAAAATGCAAAATAGCTGCAGCCTCTTCCCATAATAAATAAAGATTTTCTACAGGTTAATCAGTTAAAATATGATTAAATATATGTTTGTGGGATATATTTATAATGTTAATGAAATAATAATAACGAGGTGAATTTAATGGATATTTCTCTAAAAAATCTACTGCTGGCAGGAATAGGATCAGTTTCGTATTCCTATGAGAAAGGTGAAGAAATTGTAAAGAGCCTTATTGAAAGAGGCGAAATAACCGTAAATCAAGGAAAACAATTAAATGAAGAGTTAAAACGTAAAAATTGCAGTAATAAAAGCAACGTAGAATCTGATAATATAACTATTGAGCAACTAAATAAAATGCTTGCAGACTTAAATTTAGCAACTAAAGATGACATAAAACAACTGGAAAACCGAATTAGAGCACTTGAAGAAAAATAACTGAGGAATGATCTGAAAATTATGGGCATAAAAAATGAAAATGAACGAATGCGTGAAATAATTTCAGTATTTTCTAACAACGGAATTAAAAAAATATTTCAAGGTAAAAATGTTGCGCCTGAACTGCGGAAATCATTTGAGCAGCTTGGACCCACCTTTATTAAAATTGGCCAAATTTTGTCCACTAGCTCGGATATTCTTCCTGAAGAATATATAAAGGAATTTAGAAAACTTCAGGACAATGTGGAACCTGAGCCATATGAGAAAATAAAAAATGTTATGGAGAACAGTCTGAAAAAACCTGTAGAACAGATTTTTTCAGAATTCTGCCATGAAGCACATGCAAGTGCATCCGTTGCACAGGTACATATGGCATATTTGAAGGATGGAACAAAAGTTGCTGTAAAAATTCTGCGCCCTGAGGTCAGAGAGGAAATGGCAGGCGATATAGCCGTCCTAAAAAGGCTGGCAAAACACACAAAGTACGTACCCCAAAGCAAAACATTGAATTTATCGGAAATCATTGAAGAACTTAAAATTTCAGCAAACAAAGAAATGAATTTTCTTATTGAAGCAGAAAACATCAAAAAATTCAGCGAATATAACAAGGATGTACGTTATGTAACAGTCCCTAAAGTATATAATGATTACACAACAGATAGTGTTTTGGTAATGGATTATATTGAAGGGATTAAAATTTCAGATACTGAAAAATTATCTGATGAAGGATATTATTTAGAAGATATAGGTTTAAAGCTGACAAACAATTATTTAAAACAAATTTTTGGGGACGGTTTTTTTCATGCTGACCCTCATCCCGGAAATCTTATAATCAAAGAAAACAAAATTACATATATTGATTTCGGCATAGTGGGTGAATTGGACAGCTCATTAAGAGAAAGCTTCAACAATTTTTTATTGGGTATAATTTTCGGAGACATTGATGAAATGTCCCAAGCGGTTCTGGAAATATGTAATGGAAAAGATGAAGTAGACATAAAAGAATTCAAAAAGGATGTTGAAAAAATATATGGAAAATACATAGAAACATCCTTAAGTAACGTAGATTTAAACACTCTTATAAATGATATCCTTAGTGCATGCAGAAAAAATGAATTGAAAGTCCCGAAAGAAATAACTATGCTTTTAAGAGGAATAATAACTATTGAAGGTGTTTTAGAAAAACTGTCCCCTGAAGTTAAGATCACAGAAATGCTGCTGCCTTATGTAAAAGAGCAAGTAATAAAAAAAGCAGATATAAAAAAAGAAATCAATGATATTGCCACAAATTTGTATTTTCTGGCAAAGTCCGCCCCTGAAACAATAAAAACCTTTACAAAACTTATAAATAACGCTTCTTCCGGAAGGTTAAAAATTCAAATGGAACCCATTAATTTTAAAGGTTCCGTAAAGCGCCTGGACAATATAGCCAACAGGCTGATATACGCAATTATTATATCTTCGTTGATCATGGGATCATCAATAATGGCAGGAAATGATGTCGGCCCCAGGATTTATGGAATATCCGCAATTGCCCTGGCAGGGTATGGGATTGCCGTTGTAATAGGGTTACTGCTTCTCATATCAATGATCATCTCAAGAAAATAACAACATTAATCAATAATCAATGAATAACATCAAATTAATAATACGTTATTAATTAACATAATAAGGTGAATATTCCATTCCACACATCTGATGAAAGAATGAATAATATGATGGGAAAAGGATGTGCGCCATATGGATTATTTAAGTAGGGTATCAAAGGTATTTGAATCGGCGGAAGAAATTGACTTTGACGATTACTCAAAATTTGTGCTGATGAGTGACTGCCACAGAGGAGACGGCAGCTGGGCTGATTCTTTTTCCAGGAACCAAAATATATATTTTGCCGCTTTAACCCACTATTTTAATAGAAATTATACATATATAGAAATTGGGGACGGAGACGAACTTTGGGAAAATAGGAAGATGACAGATGTTTTATACGAGCATAGCGACGTTTTCTGGATCATGAGAAAATTTTACGAAAAAAACAGATTGTACTTAATCTACGGCAATCATGATATGGTAAAAAAACACCCGGAGTTCGTAGAAAAAAATTTATACAGGTATTTCAGCGAAAGGGATAATAAATATTATGACCTTTTTAAAGGAATAAAAATACATGAAGGTATAATATTAAATTACAAAAAGACCGGAAATAAAATTTTGCTGCTGCACGGTCACCAGGTAGACTTTTTAAACGGCAGCATGTGGAAAATATCACGATTCATGGTGAGATATTTATGGAAGCCTCTTGAAAACCTCAGCATTAAAGACCGAACAAGAACAGCCAAAAATTACAAAAAGAAAAACGACGTTGCCCAAAAACTCACTGACTGGGTAGTCAAAGAAAACAAGATGATCATTGCAGGCCATAATCACAGACCCACATTCCCCGAATACGACGATCCCCCATATTTTAATGACGGGTGCTGTGTACATACAAGGTGTATTACAGGGATAGAAATAGCCAAAGGAAACATAACACTTGTCAAGTGGAGCGTCAAACCAGATGAAAAAGGAATGCTGAAGGTGGCCAGGGATATTGTTGCAGGTCCGTGTAAAATCTCCGGCTACTTTCAAAGTAATTAATTTTTAATTTCATACTATTCCAATAAATCAAATATATACCTGGTTTTCGTAAATAAATATTTGACAATGATAAGAAATATAATTATTATAAGGTAAATTATATAAATGGTGAGATTATGAAAATAACAGGTATTGTGGCCGAATATAATCCATTTCACATGGGCCACGAACTTCAACTAAAAAAGGCAAAAGAACTTTCCTTTGCAGATGGTACAGTAGTAGTCATGAGCGGCAACTATGTACAACGCGGCGAACCTGCAATAATTGACAAGTTTAAACGAGCTGAGTCTGCGGTTTACGGAGGCGCAGATCTTGTAATAGAACTTCCTATGCCCTTTTCATGCCAAAATGCTGAGATGTTTGCTAATGGAGCCATAAGTGAATTAAAAAAACTTCCTGTGAGTGCACTAAGTTTCGGATGTGAAAGCACTGATACAAATTTACTTAAAAATATTGCCCTGATGCAGCTTAATCCTGAATTCAACAATAAAATCAAGAAAGAAATAAAAAAAGGACTGCCATATACAAAAGCTCTGTCAAACGTTATAAGCTCTTCTTTAGGTGAAGAATCCTCCAATGCAGCAATCTTCCCAAACAATATTCTTGCAATAGAATACATCAAAAGCATTATGAAAAATAATCTGAACTGGAGCCTTGTGCCCGTGAAACGAATTGGCAAGTTACACGATGACACTTCGGCCGATGGCTATTATAATAGCGGAGCGTCAATCAGAAAAGAAATATTAAACTGCGGTCCGGAACATATTGTGTCTGTTCCGCAAAACAGCAGACAGCAGCTTTCCAGGTTTTATCAGGAACATGAATGTTTCAACAGCCTTGAAAATTATCTTGAACTACTATACTATAAAATAATCGAATTAGGACCAAATAGGCTGAACAGCATTTACGAAGTAACTGAAGGACTGAACAATAAAATATATTCAAATGTTTTTAAATATAGCAGCATTGACGAATACATTATGTCTCTTAAATCCAAAAGATACACTTATTCTAAACTGAGAAGAATGCTTCTAAATATATTACTGAATATAACAAATTACGACATAAAATACTTTATGTCAACTTATAAAAACAACAGTTATATTAAGATTTTAGCGTTTAATGACGTAGGGAAACAGATCATAAAAGAATCAAGAAATAAAGGAACTATCGTAATTAATCGTTACTCCGACTACAAAAAGAACCATATTGATGCCCGAAAACTTCAATTATTTGACCTTACGGCAAAAGCAACGAACATCTACAATATTCCTTTAAAAAATAAAAGGTTAAATGAAGAACACCTTTTGAATGCAATTCATGTAAAATTATAATATATACTCATAATACTACTCTATGGTAAATAAAATGGTTTATGGGGGTTGTATTATGCTCAGAAGAAACTTTATACCTGCAACAATCATGCTTATAATAGGCTTGTTTTTGTCTAAGCCGGATATTGTGTCAGAAGGCGCTGCTATAGGACTGAAAATATGGGTTAACAACATAGTGCCGTTTTTATTTCCAATGTCCGTACTGTCCAACATATTGCTTCAATATAACTTTTTGTACAGTATGTCTGGAAGATTATCTTTTATATCCGGTAAAATATTAAAAACAGATTATGGACTGATACCCTTTTTTATAAGTTTTGTATCAGGTTACCCTTCAGGAGCAATGACGGTCAACACCATGGCTGAAAGCGGAAAAATCAGCAACAGAGAAGCAAATTATCTTACCATATTTGCAAATAACTGCAGTTTTCAATTTATAGCAGGAGCTGTTTCTTTCTCCATGCTTGATAATTTTCATCTTCTTAAATACATAGCTCTCCCCCATTTTGTCGGTGCAGTTTTACTAAGTTTTTTGATAAATACCGGAAAATCAAAATTAAGTCCTTCTAAAATCATACAATTAAAGCCTGTTCCTTTTCATAAAAACTTCAGTTCTTCAATATATAAATCTGTAACTGGAATTTTGACTGTAGGCGGCGTAATAGTAACTTTTTCGGTTTTTTCAAATTTTCTGAAAGACAGCCTGCTCTCTTTGGCAAATGCGTTTTCTTTAAGCACTCAGATGACAAATATAATATATTCTTTACTTGTAGGATTATTGGAAATGACAAACGGGTGCAACATAATGGCTTCTTCACCCGTTGTTCCTTTAGAAATAAAATTGATAATAATTAATTTTATTATAAGCTTTTCTGGCATGTCAGTTATATTTCAAACTATTGCAATAACCGACAAATTTGATTTAGATATTAAAAATTATATATTGCTCAAGTTGGTTCACGGTATTTTTTCATCCCTTCTTTGCATAATAATGTTGATTTTCACTTAAACTTTTATTGATATAAACATAAACAGCAGTTATAATAAAAATAAATAAACTATACAGGTGATAAAATGATAAATGTTACACTAATAGGCACCGGCGGAATGGTTCCTCTTCCTGAAAGATTCCTGGCTTCGTGTCTAATTGAATATAATGGAAAATCAATTCTAATTGATTGTGGAGAAGGAACACAAATTTCTCTTCACAAAGGCAGGTTAAGCATGAGCAAAATTGATACTATTTTAATTACTCACTGCCATGCAGACCATGTTTCAGGGCTTCCGGGGCTTTTGCTGACAATAGGCAACCAAGGACGAACGGAGCCTTTGAATATTATAGCTCCCAGAGGAAGCACCAAGTATATTAATTCCCTGCTGGTTGTGTGCGGATACCTCCCATATGAAGTGAGGATAGCTGAGCTTCATGATACTAAACCTCAGGAGTTTGAACAAATAGGGCTTAAAATAACTTCAATTCCTCTGAAGCATCATATAAATTGTCTGGGATACAGCTTGGAACTGGCGCTTAGGCCACATTTCCAGCCGGATATAGCCAAAAAGCTCAATATTCCCGTTAAATTTTGGAGAACTCTGCACAGCGGAAATAACATTAAAGTTGATGGCAATACTTATACTCCCGACATGGTTTTAGGAGAGCCAAGAAAACCTATTAAAATCTCCTATGTAACTGATACAAGGCCGGTAAAACGTATAAAGGACATAGTTAAAAATTCTGATTTGTTCATATGCGAAGGAATGTACGGAGAGGATGAGCAGCATGATAATGCTGTTGAAAAAATGCATATGATATTTTCAGAGGCAGCTTCCATTGCAAAAGAAGCCGGCGTTAAGGAACTGTGGCTGACCCATTTTAGCCCTTCAATGATGAAGCCCGGGGACTTTATAAAATATGCCTCAGATATTTTTCCAAACGTAAGGGTTGGTAAAGACCTGATGTCAACAACGCTTAAATCCGAATAAAGCACAATAATACGTCAATAGGCATACTCTATACAAAAATAACCTGCACCAAAATCATGTATGCGGCCGTTCCCAAACCGCCACCTTTAATTATTATATTGAACTGTTGCAATCATAATGCATTATTGCACATTTTTACTATATTTACCACATAAAACTTATATCAATATGATACTGTTTTGACTACATCTCAGGGACAAGGCGTATCATTTCACTTCTGGCTTTCAATCTGTTCGGCCAGGTCATTCAGGTAAACCCATCTGTTCATTTTTTCTTCCATCTGATCTTCCGCCTTCTGTTTTTCTTCCATTAATTCCTGAAGCTTTACATAATCCGTTGCATACTTTTCCATTTGATTTTTCAAATCAGCTATCTTTATTTCCAAATTTGCGATATCATTATCAATTTCTTCGTATTCCTTCTGTTCCTTATAGGTAAATTTAAGCTTTCGGGGTTTTACTCTTGTTTCTCTGTCTTTGTTCTTTGAAGCTTTTGGTTTATTCTTGGGGCAGTCACTCTGATCAGCTTTCCTTGCCGCAATATAATCAGAATAACCGCCGTTATACTCTTTTATCAACCCTGTTCCGTTCCCAGACAATTCTAAAATCGTACTGACAACCTTATCTAAAAAGTACCTGTCATGAGAAACGGTTATAACCGCCCCGTCAAAGCTTTCCAGATAATCCTCCAATATTGTCAGCGTTTCAATATCCAAATCATTTGTAGGCTCATCCAGCAGCAATATGTTCGGGGCCTTCATAAGGACACCCAGCAAAAGCAGTCTTCTCCTCTCCCCGCCGGATAATTTGTCAATTGTATTGTATTGGATTTCAGGAGAAAACAAAAATTTCTCAAGCATCTGGGATGCGGTTATCTTTCCATCCCTTGTCTCTATTATTTCTGCAATTCCCTTTATATAATCAATCGCTCTTAATGAAACATCAACTTCCCCGGTTTCTTGTGAAAAATATCCGAATTTCACCGTACTTCCCACATCTATGCTGCCGTTATCAGGCTGAATCCTGCCTGCTATTATATTCAGCAGGGTTGATTTACCCACGCCGTTATTCCCTACTATTCCTATCCTGGCATTTCTTGTAACCGTATATTCAAAGTCTTTAACAATGACCTTTCCGCCAAACTTTTTTGATATATCATTTATTTCTATTGTTTTTTTCCCAAGCCTCGATGAAACAGAGCTTAATTCCAATTTCTCCTCCGTTTCTGTTCCTAATTTCTCTTTGAGCTTTTCAAATTCCTGTATTCTGCCCTTTGCTTTCGTACCGCGGGCCTTAGCTCCTCTTTGAATCCACGCAAGCTCTTTTTTATAAAGTGCCTGGCTCTTTCTTTCGCTGCTTTGCTCATTTTCTTCACGCAAGGTCTTTAGCTCCAAAAAACGTGAATAGTTTCCTTCATAAGAGTATATTTTCCCTTTGTCCAGCTCCGCAATCCTGTTTGAAATCCTATCCAGGAAATACCTGTCGTGGGTTACCATCAATATAGAGCCCTTATACCGTGTAAGATAGTTCTCCAGCCAAAGAATCATATCATTGTCCAAATGGTTGGTGGGTTCATCAAAAATTAAAAGTTCACAAGGAACAACCAGCGCACATGCTATTGCAACTCTTTTTCTTTGACCGGCAGAAAGCAGGCCGACACACTTGTCAACCTCGGTGATGTTTAACTTGTTTAAAATAGCCTTGGCTTCATACTCCATTAACGCCTTGGCTTCCGGCGCCGCGTTAATGAAAAGCTGTTCCATTACAGTTGTATTCTCTTTAAATTCCGGGGTCTGGGGCAGATAGGAAATTCTCACTCCATTGCTGCAAACAACTTTGCCGGCATCCGGCTCTTCTGTTCTCGCCGCAATTTTAAGCAATGTTGATTTACCGGTTCCGTTAACGCCGACAAGGCCGATTTTATCATTGTTATTTATATAAAAATTCACGTTATCCAATATCTTTTTTTCGTTGAAGCTTTTTGTAATATTTTCAAGTGTCAAAATCATTCCAATCTCCTCATAAGTGTTAGGCTATTTAAGCTTTAAGCAAAATTTTCCTTTACTTTTATTTATATCCTAACATCAATTAATCAAATAATCAATTACTGATTAATTCGTGCCTGCCGGGCAAGCGAAAAAGCAGCAGCTTATAAAAAAGGCGCGTTGCGCGCCTCAGAAATACCATAAAATTCATTTATAACTTTTCATCCCTTAAAAAATCCGTTTGAGATATGCCCTGAAACATTTCTAATGCTATCGTTATCTCCTTCAAAATCTTTTTCATTATTTGATAATCTCTATTGTTCATATACAGGAATCACTTTCTTTATATCCAATATAGAATCTTTCTCTAAAGGCCCATGAACAACATCAACTTCTTTCTTGAATTTTTCTTCAAGGCTATATTTCAATGCGGCTAATGTAAGTAATGATACAGCAGGAGTTGAAAATTCGACTAATATGTCAATGTCACTTTTATCAGTATGTGTTCCTTCAGCATATGAACCAAATAATTCAACTTTTTTTATTAGATATTCTTTGGCAGCCTCTTGAACTTCGCGCTTTATTTGTTCTATTATAATCACATTTTTCACCTCACTTATGATTTTCTGTACTTTTACTTATTATAGTATAATTATATACTATTTCCAAATTTTTAGCAATCAAAAGCAAATTATTTCAAAACGAACATCAGCAGAATAATCTAATAAATGTAAAATGATTTTTTGCTGAATTCCGTTGTTTCCTCGTATCGCGTCATTTTTTTGTTAATTTTGCTGACAACCACTGATGTATCGCTCATGAGACCTCACGGGTTAAGCCATATATCTTTCCTCGTTTACTTG